>TARA_R110002003_G_scaffold44_7_pt1 | contig 44046 bp, 44 predicted proteins | sample TARA_R110002003 | Tara Oceans TARA_R110002003 (sample SAMEA4396441) | marine metagenome | biome: Westerlies Biome; feature: [SRF] surface water layer (ENVO:00010504); material: water (ENVO:00002006), including particulate matter (ENVO:01000060) such as... | depth 5 m | reverse complement strand
TTCCAGCTGATTGGGAAGTTGACGTATTCTGAGTCCATATCCTGGCCGGTTGTCAGGTCCAGTGGGTATGTTGGTGGCTCTTTCTCCGTCTTGTCCTCCACAGGCGCAGTACTGGTGGCCGGCGTTTTCCAAGGTACAGAGATGATCTTGACAGCATTGCCTTCGAGTGACTCGGTTGCAGATATGGTGAGCTCTGTTCCGAGGATGGGTATTTGGTCGCCCTGGTCCGTCATGATGAGGTGTAAAGTGCGTGGGAGCGTCACTGTGCCTGTGATCTGGAACAGGTTCCTCCTGTAGCACGTCAATTCCGTCGGCGGTGCCTGCACGTCGCTTGCGGTCGCCCACGGTGATTCTGCCAGGAAGAACATGCCGTGCAATTGTGCAGACATGGATATCGACACGCGCTGCATCGCATAGCTCAGAATGGCATAGGGCACGCTCGGTAGCGAGAAGCTGAGCAGCTTGTTGTTGCTGTCTATGCTGGGGCTCTCGGGGACGCCGTTGTGCTCGTGGGGGTGGATCGACTGCTCGTAGGCGCTCTGGACGTCGGAGAAGGGGTCTTCGTAGGCGCTCGAGAAGCGCTTCAGGGTCGGCGGCGGGTGCTGCAGGTGGTATGTGGAGAAGGCGTCTTCGCTGCTGCGCGCTGTTAGCTGATACACGGCGGCGTGACGCGGTGCCCTTACCCTGCGAAGGTCTCGGCGTCGAAGGCAGAGCGCTGGTCGTACTGGTCCATGTTGACGATGGGCATGTGCATCTGTCCCTCGGGGCCCGTATTCATGGGAATGGGCGTAGCCCACGACATAGTGATAGTGTCGAAGCCTTCCATCGGGCGGGGAAGGAGCTCGGTGCGGCTCAGGGACACTTTCCTCTGCTCTGGGGGTTGTAGGACGTAGGGGCGCAGACGTCTGAGGGAACAGCGGCCGCTCAGTCAGCCGTGACACTCGACGACAAGGTGACTGGAACACGCGCAGGACGCAGACGCTGGCAGCAGAGACGGCGCGGCGGGCAGTGGCTCGCACCCTCGCGCGTTCCAGGCAATGCCGCAGCTGTGCGACAGCGGTTCCTGATGAGGTAGATCACATGCGGTTGCCCGCCAAGCAAGCCCACGGGAGCAGCGCGGTGTAGGCGGGGCGCCCTGGAAAGCTTACTGCAGTCGGCGGGTGCAGGCGATAAGCTGTGAGACAGGCGCGATAGATGTTGGCTGTATGCGAGCGCGAGAGCGATGGCAACACTTGGTCCTGTAGGACTCTGGTACCGCACAAAGAAGCGGCGGCGAGCACGAGGGTCTTTCGGGAAGCCTTCTCGAACAGACAAGCCGGACGTTGATCAGCGAGCCTCAGCCAGCGCCCCAGCCAGTCGCAGCCCGTCCCCCCAGCTCCGTAGCGAGAAGCCCCATATTTCTCCCAAAAATAAGTCTGGCTGAGGCGACGATTCCGCACCCTTAATCCGACGTCGTCTCATAGATCAGCGGCACACGAGGTGCGGCTCTGCTGCATGTGTCCCGTTGCTATCGATTCAATAGCACAGAGGGCGCAGCAGCAGGAGTCGGGACGCTGATCGTGCTGCTCGCCCTCAGCCCGGGACGGCGTCTGTCGAGCGGGCCATATCCATGTCAGCGTATCGGAAGTCTTGACGAGCAGGGAGACCCTTCCCCCCCCCGCCAGTGACATCCTCCGACGTCCAAGACACTACTGCATTGCTGTCAATCAGACTGTCCAAGGGCCGCATCCGGCAACGAAATCACAGCAGCTGACTGCATGAACGAATGGAGAATGTTGTATGCAGTGTTGTCTTCGAACATCGCCCAGTATCGTGACATCAGTCTACATCCTATGTATCACAACAGCAACCCCGAACGCCGCTACGCGAACCATTGCCAATACATGTCCCAAACCGTTGACGGGTATCCGAGCGCTAAGCAGACCTCCCAAGACACAGCGTCTATGCGGACGGGATCATCGTCCAGGTTGCTGCATCGCAGCTCACCTCCTCGAAGTTGTGCATGACATCGAAGCCCATCGACGAGAATCCGTCAAAATTCCCATCACCGTCCATCTATGCATGTCAGCTCGAGCGAACGTCGGGAATGGCGGGGTGACTGACATAATCAAGTAAGCAAGCGTTGCACCCTTGTGCCTTGATCTGCCGCATGCCAAGCAGAATCAGGCCCTGCAGCAACGTCGAGTACTCTCCCACTCCGGGTGAAATGACTGGAGACGATATACCGCCAGCCGCCTCGTTGAGATCCTTGAGAGGCGGAATGTACTCTGATAGCCGAGAGTGATGGTTATACAGCACCACCGTACCTACCAGGGCGCCGTCTTCAGGTCGCTTTGCTCGGATGATGCCACACGCCGACGGATCTGACAAGGCGAGCTTGTACACCTCAGCCAGGCCTTGACGATTACTCGTCTTGATGTGATCGAGAATCGGCCCTGCGTAGTCCCATCCATAGACGAGATCGAACTGAGATCCTGCACTGGCCAAGCTCTTCGCCATACCATCGGGTGGCGTCCAGGTCTGCAGATTGCGCGCCACCATGTTACAGACTGGCCGAGAAAGCGCTGCTCCCCAACCCAGATTGGCGAACCATGAGCGCAGCCGTTTCCGTTCAGATCCGTGGCCAGTCGGAATGCCTAGGTACATGCTGGGGAGGCGCGAGCCTAGCTGGAAGCGCTTGATGCCCTCTTTCTGTAACAGAGTCCGGATAGCTCTGTTGTGGAGGGAGTGGCCGATAGACAACTTCCTTCTGCCCGGATCGACAAAGAGCGCCCCAATGACTCCGGTGCCAGTCGACTTGAAGAAATAGGTAGAGCAGAATCCATACAGGGCTTGTGTACTGCTATTTCTAACAACGAAATGTGACTCTTCGACTTCGGGGTGGTGCAGTATGAATGAGTTCGACGTCGCACTTGACAGTTCTGATCGTTGCTGCGGCTGAGCACTGTCTATGACTGCTGCAACGAGCGTGTCGAGAGCGTTTGCATCGCGCTCTTCGTTGAAAATTTCAACCAGCCAATGTTGTCTTGAAGGATGTAGTTTTTGGCTCTTGCTGATGGTACCCGGAAGTGTACCGGTGGGTGATAACTCACCATAGAGGACCCGTACTAATGAGTTGAGAGCTGTTTCAGTGAAGTCGTAAGTACATATGTAGGTGCCAATGGATGTGTCCATAGCGAAGTCGTATGGCGAACTGACGGCAACCACTATGAGTGGCTTCTCGCGCCGCTCGCCACCGGTGGTATATTGCATATTACAAATCATCGAGACGTGTTTCGTAAATCCATGCTGGTACAGGTTTCGATTCGCGTCGGCGGTCACAACGATAATTGCACTCGCTCGGTTGATGAGGTTCTCGTGTACGGGTCGAACACCGTTCGCAGTATAGGATGTGTGCAGAACTCTGCCGTTCCGTTGTCGGGCCAAAGACCTGCCTAGTTCCCTGAAGACTCTTTCACCGCTCATGACAGACGCGCTTCGTTCCCATGCTGCAGGCTCTGGTGAGTGGGCATTCGCGGTAGCCACATCTGACAATGCTCGCGACGCTGCAGATGCGGCCAATGGCTTCACTAGAGGTGTAAGCAGGAGTAACTCCTCCTCACTCTCAAGGATGTTGGTGAGTGGAAGCAGCCTGTTCTTATCGCGTACTACCGATATTGAGCTGTTGTATGCCTTTGTTGACAGTGCCGTGTGCAGTGGCTGCAAAGTTTCAAGGTAGTTGATGCCGGGTGGATTCAGTGCTTTTTCCCAGGACGTGCACTTCGCCTTCATGGCCAGAACACGCTGCAGCGAGTTATAGATCCTGTCCTTGGACACCATTTCACTCTCGACACCCGTTTTCAGTCCTTTCAGTCCCTCTTGCTGTAGTGAGAATGATCGGCAGAGAAGGACAACATCGCAGCCAGCGTTGACCGCCATGACGGTACCACCTCCCACGCCAATGTTGTGACTGAGCGCATCCATCTCAAGACATTCTGACACCACTACTCCATCAAACTTTAGATCTGATCGGAGCAGCTCGTCCACTACTTGCTCAGACAGACACGCGTGCATTGCATTCAAACCAGCTGATGACATTGCGCAACCACCCACCATCATAGAATCTAGGCCTCTTTCAATTGCTTTCCTGAAGGGAACGAGTGCACTCAAACTGAGCTGCTCCAAGGACTCTGTGATGATCGGTACATCAAGCGTGGATCCCAGAAACTCCAAATTGCCGTAGGACGGAAAATGCTTGCCCAACGTGACAAGTCCAGCTTCTTTGTAGCCTTGCATGAAGGCACAGCCGAACGCGGATACTTCTTGCGGATCGTCACCAGCTGTTCTTACGCCAAGCGGTTGATTGCGCGCATTTGTGAGTACATCGAGGCATGGTCCAAATATCCAGTTAATACCACACGCAGAGATTTCCTGAGCAGTCGCCTTCGCCACCTCGAAGGCTAGCTCGGTTGATCCAGTTGCAGCCATGCCCATATTGCTTGGGTATTGGCGAATATAGATCTCATCGAAAAGACTGTTGACGCCGCCATTCTCCTGATCGATACCGATAGCCAGGGGTACTGGATGCCCTGCATCATGAGCTATCTTCTGGAGTTCAAAGCAGAGTTTCGTGGTGTCCTCAGCCGCTGAGTAGGATTAGCCACGACTGTGAAACACTTTGCTAGCATGAATGAGACATGTGTATCTCACATTTCAGGTTTTTAGCCGTCAATAGCAGATTGCCAACATGATGTTTCTCGATAAGCTCTTTGATGTGTGGAGTAACCGACGTTCCATCGAAGCCCATCATGAACAATTGACCCTTTGCGAAACACCATTAGCTATTCCACATGCAGCACTTCCGTGGCAGCGACCCACCATAGCTCTACATCATGGCAACGTTAGCCGGGCCATTAGTCACATTGCGCAAAGTGTCCATGAGAGCAGTTGCGGAGCTTACCTATCGAGATTATCCCAAACGGGATCGACCTTCTCGGTCCTCGCCATGATGACAATGCGAGCTGCGCCGGAGGCTGGACGGGATCATGCGATAGATCCTAGGGCTTGAACGTGACCGGTGGAGGCTTGTGGGAAGGAAGATGGGGAAGACGGCGGATGTTCTGCTACCGTTGCATTGGAGCTGGGGTGCACGCTAGCAGGCCAATGGCGCTTTCCAGCGGCGCCCCACCACCTTGTCATTATCAAAGACGTCCACCGTGATACCACCTCGATTGAGATGGCGAACCATCCAGGCTTCTCACGGCTCGATAAGCTTGTAACACTCATGGCCGTGTCACATCGCTCCCAGCGACCAGATCGCGGACTTGCGGATGTTGGCCAGTCATCCAATGCGATCGAGAAGCGTGCGCTTCGCAATGGCAACTGGTGGCACCACAAGCAGCGATTCTGCCCGCTCTGGAGGGTCGCGCACTGTTACAGCTGTTGTTTCTATGACCAAAGTGTAGGTAAGCAGATATCGATAAGAGCAAGGTAAGGCACTGCTTTTCGAAAGGTGTTGAGCTTGTCTCAACCGCGTGCGACCAATACTTCCTTCCGATTCCGGCCATATCGTAACTGGCTTCCTTGTCTGTCAACACCATCCTTCACTGCATACTGTCGTCACACCTCACTTCCGTATACCTGCATATACACGATGCCGTTGATGATGCCAACCTATCGGACGGTTGCCTGCCCCGGAAACTCTTCGGGCGTGATCAAGTTTACCAACTGTTTGCTGGTGAAGGGCGACAGCTTGGTCGATGGGGATCTATGGGTGAGCTCCATGACTGGCAAGATCCTCAATGGACAAGAGATACTATACGAACACCGGACTGCGCCTGAGAAGATCGTAAACTTGGGTGGGCGCATCCTGTCACCAGGCCTCATAGACACTCAACTGAACGGCGCATATGGCTTCGACTTCTCTGTCATTCCCGAAGAAGCCACAGCGGCTTACGGCAAGGGAGTCTTGCGAGTCAATCGAAGTCTGGTAGCGACGGGTGTCACCTCGTATCTACCAACCTTGACTTCCCAACCACCAGAGGTTTACCAAATAGCACTGCCCTTCCTTGGCCCCTCGGGTAACGCTCGCGATGCCTCCTATGGCTCTGAATCCCTCGGCGCCCATTGCGAAGGCCCTTTTTTAAACCCAACAAAGAACGGTATCCATAATGCTTCTGTCCTCCAAGAGCCTATCAACGGCCTCTCCGATCTCGCCAACTGCTATGGTCCTACCAACCTCCAGACTCCATCTCCTATCAAACTCATCACCCTCGCCCCCGAACTGCCTGGTGCCCTATCGTCCATTCAAGCGCTTACGGCCAACGGCATCCACGTCTCCATCGGCCACTCAGAAGCCTCGTACGAAGAAGCCAAAGCCGGCGTCAAAGCTGGCGCAAGCATGATCACTCATCTCTTCAACGCGATGCGGCCCCTACACCACCGCAACCCAGGGATCTTCGGCCTGCTCGGCACCGCATCGCACTCGATCCGTAAACCGTACTTTGGTATCATCGCCGACGGCATCCATCTACACCCAACCTCCATCAAAATCGCATGGAACGCACACCCTGACGGCCTCATCCTCGTCACCGACGCCATGCGCCTCGCCGGCATGCCGGACGGGACATACGACTGGACGAATGGGTCGCGCATCATAAAGAACGGCGCGTTGCTTACGCTTGAGGAGAATGGGAAGATTGCAGGCAGCAGTATACAGCTTGTGGATTGTGTGACAAATTTCTTGAACTGGACTGGCGCGAGTGTGCCGGAGGCGCTGAAGGCGGTGACTGAGACGCCGGCGAAAATGCTCGGGTTGCAGGATGTGAAGGGCACATTGAACGAGGGTGCGGATGCGGATATGGTGGTGCTGGATCTGCAGGAGGCGGTGGGTGGGGAGAAGAAGTTGGTCGTGGATGAAGTGTGGAAGTTTGGTGTCAAGGTGTTTGATCGGATTTGATTTTGGTTATGTTAGTGGTGGACTGGAGAAGATGGCAGGTGCTCAGATTGATTTGTGCGGCATTGTAGATTCGAATTTACATTCCAAGTAGATTTTACGGTTGGAAGAGATACCCATAGACACTTCATTATTGCATCATCAAGAGTCGAACACGAAAACGACTACGACTGTTCCTTGTGTTGAATGTGCAATTGTCGTGAGAATTATTGTGATTCATAGGACAGGAATAAATATGGTAATACAGTACATATATACAGAAACGAAGAGTGGTGCCAAACATCTCCAGAGGCGCAAGGCAAACGTAGAGTTAGTATCCAGTGATTGATGAAAACCCCACTATCGATACTGAACTCTGGCCCTCTTCAGGAGATCCTCAATACGCTACGAGCTGGACAAAACGGGTATAGAAAAGGTGATGGGTATCGCGAATTGAAGAGTCGGTGATGCTCGCGGTGAGCACTTGAAGCAGCTACCATGCTGTGATGAGGCCGATGGTAATCAGTCTTGCCAAACTGGCGTCGCGAGAAACTGTTCTACCAATACTGTAGCGAGGTATCTCCCGCTAGTTCAGTGTTGGTGTGATGGAGCCAAAGCCTTCACTCAACAACATTTCCCTTGTTTGTTCTGCCGGGCTCTCTCTATGTCCTCTTCCCACTCCTGCTGGTGGCCCCCTGCGCCCGGTGTCGTGGGAAAACCGAGCCAGCTCCTTCTCTTGTCGCCTATGCCTACCCTGAAGCTTCCATTCCCGTTGCCGGGGTAGTCGAAGTAGCCGTTCACGTTGCCGTTGACATCGATGCCGGGTGTCGCGCCAGCCATGACCAGTTGCCGCTGTTCTTCTTCGAACTTCTTCAATTGTTGCTCAACCAGCTTCCGTGTTATCACTCGGAACACTTCGTCCACACCCTCACCGTCCTTGGCACTGATCTCATGGCAACAATCCCAGCCGATGTCTTGACCCCAGAAGCCGCTTGATCTGTTACTCTGCGGGGAAGCCATGCCACCACTCTGGAAGTTCGCCGGCGTAGAACCCCAACCAATCGCTTGTATGCTTTGTCGTCGCCCAGTTTGGGCCGGCGGTGGCGGCGCGCTCTGCGCAGGAAACATGTTCTCGGCAACATATGCGATGCAGCGTTCAAAGGGTACTTTGCGTTTCGAGGGGTCTTCGGCGACGACGTCCGACTTGGTTCCGACGACATGTAGTATTACATCGTCGCCGAGATTTGTCTTGAGCTCCTTCAGCCAGCGGCCCATCTCCTCGAACGAGTTTGGGTCGGTGATGTCATAGCATAGAACAGCTGCGTTCGCGCCTGTTGAAGAAGTGCCGTCAGCGATACCTGCACGAAAGTTCGCGATCATGATGCCCAAGCTGTGTTTTGAGCTCTGACCCTCGTTGCCCTAGGCGCCCAAGGTGTTTGGGCAGTAGTCTGGCCCAGGAAAACGGAACCATCGATCAAAACAAACAGGGAGGCCTTTGCTGTGTGCAAAGGGAACATGGGAGCAGAATGGGAGATGCTCACGTGCTCAGGCGTGAGCAAGTGAGAGTGCGACATACCTCTGTAATACAGCTTGGAGATGGATCTGAATCGCTCCTGCCCCGCTGTGTCCCATATCTGCAGGCGGACGACCGTTGATGTGTCAATGTCTACAACTCTCTTCGTCAAGAATGAAGCTCCTATCGTCGAGGTTGTTGTTGGGGGTGTGAAGGCGTTCTTAACATAGCGATGGACGAGCGACGTCTTTCCAACGCCCTGGCTGCCTAACACCACGATTTTTGCTTCCAGGCTGTTCGCCATGGCACTATATGTCGCGCGTAGTGTGCGTCCTGATCCCGCGTCGTGAAGTTGCTGTAATGAGTGTCGGTCAATAGAACGGAGTCGCGGACGACGATCTGTTCTCAGTTGTGAGCTGCGGGCGCAAGCGTTCTTCGGTCCCGAAGAATAACAAAAGACAGGCTGGTGGGTGGTCGCAGAACAACTTGCATGGCGCGTGGTGAAGACGTGTCGTGGGCGAGAGTGAGGTGTCTAAGGTGAATGTCTGTAGCGATGTACCTAGGTATGGGTGACTTTTCAGGAAGGACGAAGCAGTGACATAGTTGCAGTATGTTGTTTGGCGCTTGCAGCGCGTGTCTTGGCTGGGAGAGCCATGTGACGGACGCCGCGAAGCGCTACTATAGGCCTAACGAGCAAATATGAACACCCGGGCGCGCATCGTGATCGAAGGATGGCAATCGAAAAGGAAGGCGTATGAAAGCGATCAACGGATATTTACAATTGCATAGGCGTTGGCCATGTACGTCATATCTGGTCTCCTCTCCGCGCGCAAATCGGAGCAGCCGAGCGTCCGATTGGCAAATCTCGACCTGAACGTGGCAGCTGGAGCGAAGTGCGGGTGCTGACAATGGTACCATCTTCAAGTAGGCGAGGCTGCTCCTATGAAACCACTGGAATTTCAAAGCTCCGAGGCGGCTTGCTCGATTCGACAAGCCTAACGTCCAGACTCGTCTCGAGCATGGGGTTGAGTTCCCACATCCGATGCGCTATGCGGGGAGACATATGCCGAGCTAGCTAATGTTATGTTTCCGTCATCACCCTGCGCAATCCGGGTGTCCGCCTCATCCAACAATTTAGTGCCTGGAAATAACTGCCATCTACCCCGGACTATATTTTGTGTCTCGCCTCTTTCTAGATATCTACAGTCAATCCCATCATTTCCACGTCCGTTGCATTCCGTCGTCGTCCTGTGAGGTACTATCCTCTCGCCACAATGAACCACGACAGCAATAACACCCAGGCTGTGAAGCTCACGGGCGAAGAGGTCGCGAAGCACAACAGCAGGGAATCATGCTGGGTCATCATCCACGGTCGCGCCTACGACATCACTGAATTTCTGCCAGAGCACCCTGGAGGCCCCAAGATCATCTTGAAGTATGCTGGCAAAGATGCGACCGAAGAGTATGACCCAATTCATCCTCCGGATACACTCGACAAGTATCTGGACAAGTCGAAGCATCTCGGCGAGGTGGACATGAACACGGTACAGCAGGAAGCGAAGGAGTTTGACCCTGATGAGGAGGAGAGGCAGAAGCGTATTGAGCGCATGCCAATCCTGGAGCAATGCTACAACCTCATGGACTTTGAGGCCGTTGCTCGTAAGGTCATGAAGAAATCAGCTTGGGCATACTACTCTAGCGGTGCAGACGATGAAATTGTGAGCACTGCGATTCACCACCATAATTGAGACATCACTAACAACGCAACAGACGATGCGCGAAAACCACGGCGCCTTTCACAAAATTTGGTTCCGCCCACGAGTCCTCGTCGACGTCGAGAAAGTTGACATGTCCACTACAATGCTCGGTACCAAGGTCGATATCCCTTTCTACGTCACCGCAACGGCGTTGGGCAAGCTCGGCAACCCTGAAGGAGAGGTTATCCTCACCCGGGGCGCGAGGAAGCACAACGTCATTCAGATGATTCCCACACTCGCGTCGTGTTCTTTTGACGAGATTATGGACGAGGCAGAAGACGGCCAATGTCAATGGCTGCAGCTCTACGTCAACAAGGATCGCGAGATCACGAAGCGCATCGTGCAGCATGCCGAGAAGCGCGGATGCAAGGGTCTTTTCATCACGGTCGATGCGCCTCAGCTCGGTCGTCGCGAGAAAGATATGCGATCAAAGTTTTCGGACGTGGGTTCGAATGTTCAGAGCACCTCGGGCGACAATGTAGACCGAAGCCAGGGCGCCGCACGAGCCATCTCGTCATTCATTGACCCGAGCCTGAGCTGGAAGGACATCCCGTGGTTCAAGAGCATCACCAAGATGCCCATCATCTTGAAGGGTGTCCAGTGTGTCGAAGACGTCATCCGTGCAGTCGAGGTCGGTGTAGAGGGTGTAGTGTTGTCGAATCACGGTGGTCGTCAACTAGACTTTGCTCGCTCCGGTATCGAGGTGCTTGCCGAAGTTATGCCAGTCCTCCGACAACGAGGCTGGCAAGATCGCATCGAAGTCTACATCGATGGTGGTGTACGACGAGCGACAGATATCATTAAGGCCATTGCATTGGGCGCAAAGGGTGTCGGCATCGGACGGCCATTCCTCTACGCCATGTCCACCTACGGTCTACCCGGTGTTGACCGTGCTATGCAACTGCTCAAGGACGAGATGGAGATGAATATGCGATTGATTGGTGCAGCTAGCATTGCGGATCTCAATCCAGCCATGCTCGATACACGTGCGCTGAGCTCACACTCTTTCACCCCTAGCGACACACTCGGCTTGAATGTCTACGATCCTCTTATTGGACCACAGGAGAAGGCAATCAAGGAGAAGGCGAAGTTGTAGAGCACAGCACATGTGCTTTCCTTTGTATATACGCATATTTCGGCGCGCTGCTGTTCACTTGTATGTAGGATTAGCAATGTATTCGATTCATCTCACGAAGCTTTGCGCAGAGAATTTCAAGCCTGATGTCTCACAAAGCATTTATTCTCTACAAGAGACCTGCTGTCATTCCAAGTGTCGACTCCTTGACACAGTGTAGCGCGCACGTGAGAGCGCGGCGGTGGGGAACTTTGGAAGGAACGGCAGGGTCGTGCTAGCTTCGGTGGTCCGCTTTCAGACTTCCCCGAGCCTTGGTCCCCATTGACGTCTGTCCCCATTCACGTCTGTTCACATTCACGTCTGTTCACATTCACGTCCTTATTGGCAATCTGCGCAAACAATAGCAGCGACCTATTGCATGCATATTAACTTGCTTCCGTATCGCAACTAGCATTATTTTACACAACTAATCTATTACTACTTCATGGCGACAGAGGTCGCTGCTGAGGCGGCCGCAACCTGGGACGAAACGCAATGCATAGCAGCTCTCGCACAGTTCGAACAGTTACAGGCTCAAGTATTAGCGTCTTCTCTCCGCAGAGAGGGAAAGCTGATCCATATAGATTGACGACCTGCGACTCGCCATACCACGAATCATCGACCCGTTACACCGACCCCCCAGTCCCACAACGTTCAAACTGTATGCACAAGGTGCGCTGAACTCACAGAACGCCGTCAAGTCGCTCCACGAACATTGGAAAGATCCATCCATACAGAAAGCATTCGAGCACACAACAAAGAGCTATGTTGAGAATGGAGATCTTACTGCAAGTCGTTCAATTCCCGCTCATGGCTGGATCGAGAGAGAAAAGAAAGAGCGCGCGTCAAAGAAAAGCAGCCGCAGCGCCAGCGCAGATGAAAGTATTACTGTTCTCACCGATGAAGATATCACCCGCATTGTTGATGAGTACCAAAAGACGTACCAGAATATAAGATTGGAGACGCAGGACGAGAATCGCACGATCTTGGTATGCCGCTTGATAATTCCGTCCAGGCTTCCTTCCTGACATGTTCTAGGTTAGCCTAATATCGCAGGCTGTGAAATTGAGGCTCCGCATCACAATCGAACGCGAGGCAAACGGCCGACACAAGCTCAATGCAGAGTGTCTGGGAACGATCGAGCCGTTCCTATCAATCACGCGATGCATTGGGTCATTTCCACAAGCAAATGACTTGAAATTTCTTTTGGTAGGTTAACCCTAACTGGCGTGACTGGCTTTAACGACTAAGGGCTTGCAGGACATGATCGCAGCCTACAGAACTGTGAAAGGAACATCTTGTGACAAATGCTCCAGACTCCTTGACAATGCGATGATGACGCCAACCGCCAGACGGCCTAAACCAGCCGGTACAAATGTATCCTCCGATAATGTTTGGATAGCCTTGCATGAGAGTTGCTTGGGATGATCATGCCAAGTCAGGGTATTGGACCCATATGGCGACCCCAGACGCCCCTGCCTCGCTCGTTGCGTACGGGGCCGCCCAACTCCTGTGGCAGATACTGCAGATCTTGAAACCATCTGCCATATATATCGCGAACAGCTTCAGGGTATGGGCAATTCTTGTTCCTCTGCGAGTCTGGTTGCCAGATGGCATCAGTCCACGTCCAACGATTCGGGACGCCGTATTTTCTGGTTCGAAAGTCGTAGCTCTGTCCTCCTAGTCTACCAGCGAGCATGCCGCGTTTAGTCCAGGGAGCGATCCAGCAGGCACTCGAGATACCTCTGCCATCGATATTCTCATGCCTCGACCATTCGGCCTTTGTTGGCCGGTTATGCATGTAGTCATGCTTGTCGGCGTTCAGAGTCAGATAGATATCGGGCCCTCTGTTCTTGAGGACTTCCTTGAAGCGGCCCCAGGAGGTCCCTTCTCTACCGTCTTTGGGCCACACAAACGCTTTCGATGCTTTGACATGTCGGAGTCTCCTTCCATCTTGGAACCACCCTCGTTGTAGCGGGCAATATTCTGCTGGGCGGTGCCTGTGTTCCTGGTCCGTCCTGAGATACACGTGAGGATAGCGATGGGCCATGCTGTGTGTCCGGAAGAGTATTGGGCAGGATGATATGTGTGTCTCTCAAAGTCAATCTGCCTCGAGTTACGGGGGCTCATGGGCGCACTTATACAGCCGTGCGTTGGACTATTATGTCCCTCTGTACCGGCGAACCATAGCGATACTTGATACGCATCTACACAATTGTTTGCGCGATGGTTGTGCTTGATGTATACACCTCTGCTTGTCACCCCGCAAGCAAATCTAACTATTGGTCACAGGTTGGACTTGTTTTCGCCCGGTGGGCATGAAGTGGCCATATCGTCATCTACCATGGTCATACGAATACAGTGGAACGCACGTTCAGCTTGACTCTTGCAATGTGACGCATACTTCCACATGGACCTACAAGTAGTGTTGGGCCACAAACGAGTGTTGATAATGGTCAGTTGCGGAGCTGTACCTGATTGATCTTACCTTGACAGGGGTGTGCTGGTCCATGCGCGCTGCCCCATAGTTTCGTGAACGCGCTCATTGTTTTCAAGCACAATCAACACGGCGCAACAGCACATCAACCACCATGTCGCTCTTTGGCAACCTGGGAGGCGCACAGCCAGCCTCTGGTGGAACCTCTACCTCAGGCACGCCCGCCATCAAACCACTCTTCGGAGCTGCACCGACCACATCGACAGGCACAACACCGAGCTTGTTTGGCAACCTAGGCGCAGCGTCTTCGAGCGCACCATCGGGCACGTCGCAGCCAGCGAGTACCGGCGGCCTGGGCGGGAGTCTGTTCGGGAGTACTTTGGGCGGCGCAAAGCCTGCGGCGACGTCTGCCTTTCCCTCACTCGGCGCACCCTCCACCTCGCAACCGCAAACACAAACGGGCGGTTTCTCCACCATCTTGTTCTCCAAACCCGCAACGGCACAGCAATCGACCATGAACAACCAGCAGCAAACGAGCGGCCTTGGACAATCGTCTCTGTTCGGCACGACTTCGACACAACAGCAGCCGCAACAGCAGCAGGGCGCTTCTTTGTCTCAGTCAAACGCAGGCACCGGTCGCTCAGCGCATTTTGATCACCTGCTCGAACGAGGGCGCAAACGAAATGCTGGCGAGAACGGGGGAAGCAGCTTCAGTGAACTGCCTTCGTTACAATTGGGCCTCGGAGACATTGCGCGCAAAGTGCGCAATCTGGGCGCTGGAGGCCCTTCAGCGGATCAGGTTCGGGATGGCGCACAAGATCGCGCTGCGTAAGTTACTCTATAGCATTGAAGAACAGTGGGTACTGACACTCTCCAAGGCACTACCTTCTCTCTGCGTCAGGCGTGAAGATGGGCAGCACTCTCCGCGACCTCAACCAGTTTTCTACGCAAGCAGGGATCGGTGCGAACGGGACAGCACACAACCTCTTCGATACCGATGTCGATACCTACATCTCCAACCTCCACTCGCAGTCTACTCTGTCCCTCATACAAGAAGGCCTGGAACAATCCAAACGCGATTTCGATGCCTTCCTCGAGGACAATGTGCAAATCGAGTGGGACAAGCAAAGACAAAGGATATATGAGCACTTTGGCTTGGGAAGGCAAAGTGAAGACATGGCGGCTTCGCAGAGCGCCTTTGGCAACACAGCTAGAGGTGCCTTTGGACGCTCGACTCGCAAAGGCCGCTCTATGGGCCCCAATGCAGCGTCTATGAATGGTGCCTCTACGTTCGGAGCCTCAACCGGCGGACCGCCTGTCATTGGAAATGGACAGAGCGTACTGAACGGGCGCGATAGCTCTGGAGCATCGGTGTTGGGCGCACAGGCTGGACCTCGCGACCGCTACGAGCGAGACAAGCAAGAGAAGTTCATGGACGAAGTCAAGAGACTCAATGATGCAAGACAAGGGGAGAGTCCATTCCCGGTCCTCCATGCGTTCTCGGCGGTGGAGAAGGCTGCCGGCACCGACCATTCGGATAATTTTATCAGTGCATACGGTACCTTGATAGCGATTACAGGGGAGAAATTTGGGGCCGAGGCATCCAATCCGGGGTCTAACAATCCCAAGCCTCGAAGCTTCATCCGAGACTATCTCGACGACCAACCAAACTCGGTTGCAAGTGTACGCATGCGAAAACGAATTCTCGACGGCTCCCGTACATTCCTGGAGAAAAGGTTTCTAGGAGAGGTAGACGACGTTTTGCGGAAAAGCCCCAACGAGGCTCTTGTAGGTGGTGTGCCATCACTACTCAACAAGATTCGCGGCTACGTGCGCGCCAAGATCACGTTCAAGGAGCTTGGGGAGAATGTCGAGCAGTTCCAGCGGATTGGAGACACTGGCGAAGAATACCCCTGGATTATCGTCTTCTACCTGCTACGAGCAGGTCTGCTGACGGAAGCAGCCGATTACGTTCGGGAGAAGCGCAACTTCTTCCAGAACACTGATAGGAACTTTCAGGCTGCAATCGCACATTACGCAACTGACCCGGATCGCAGGCTGAGCCCCGATCTGCAGCAGAAGATCAGCCATGTTCATGCTCAGCGACTTCGTCTTCAAACGGCAGATGATCCATACCGGACAGCGTGCTACAAGATTGTTGGCCGTTGTGACGTCAGTCGCCGTAACTTGGATCCGATCAAAGAGACTATGGACGACTGGGTATGGTTGCAGTTTAACCTAGCTCGTGAAGGCAATCGGGCTGAGGAGAACGCTGGCGAGATCTTTGGCCTAGAAGAGCTCCGAACGTCTATTCGCGAGATTGGACAGCGACACTTCAATGAGGACGCCGACGCTGCTGGCGGATACGGCGTCTACTTCTACCTCGCCACGCTTGCAGGCATGTTTGAATCGGCTCTCGGCTACCTGTACAATCACAACTACGTCTCGGCGGTACACTTCGCCGTCGCTCTCGCATACTATGGGCTTTTGAGGGTGTCAGACTGGGCCACTGGAGGCTCGGAAGTCCTGACATACACCACTCGACAACAACCACAACTAAACTTTGGACGGGTGGTAGGAGCCTACACTGCCGACTTCCGCGCTGCTCGAGCGGATGCTGCAGCCGACTATCTCGTGTTGATTTGCTTGAACTCAGATCTTCCGGGCGATGCAGGCAAACAACAGACCGAACTTTGCCATGAAGCGCTCCGTGAGCTTGTACTTGAGACTCGCGAGTTCTCAACGTTGTTAGGTGATGTTAGGTCGAATGGTCAGACGACACCCGGTCTCATTCAGGAACGCGTCCCGCTGCTCAGGCTGAACGGGGAGAATGCTTTACTTAATACCATCACACGGGAAGCAGCAAAGATGGCAGATGACAACGGGCGCACAAACGACGCGATTCTATTATGCCACTTGGCCGGTGAATACGATAGCGTCATATCGATCCTGAACCGCTCCCTTGCTGAAGCACTCTCCATTGAGCTTGGGCAGGAGCCACTCCGTCTCGAGCCCCTGAAGCCTCGCCTCACACCTGCAGAGGCCCAACAGCGACAAGCACAACAACAAACCAACTCATCCAGTATGAGCATGCTTGGCACGGACGACCCTGTCGAGCTCGCAGAAAAGGTCCTCGCACTGTACGACGCAAATAGCCTGTGGTGGCGCAAAGTGTCGCAGATCAACCGCGAGACGATTAAAATCCTGTACGATCTCAACACGGCCAAGAAGGTCATCGAAGCTGGAAAATACACAAACGCTCTTGACGTAAGTCTTACCGTGTTTACTCACTCGTGGAGGCATCAGCTAACATGTCAAAGCGCATCACGGCCCTCAAAGTCCTTCCTCTGGACGCCGAGGGCAATCTGTCCCAGATTCGCGCCATGGCAAACAGCTTCAGCCAGTATCCGCCTGAGATTGCGCGCAACATTGGCAACGTGCTGCTGTGGTGTATTGGATGCTGTTCGAGACATCGCGAAAACTTACTCGCTGGCGCTTTTGAGGATCCGATGAAGAAGGTGATCGCGGACCAGTTGCTACAAAAGGCTAAGGACCTGATGGTGTTCGCCGGCTTGATTCGGTACAAGTTGCCGCCGAGGGTGTTTGAGACGCTTGCGAGGGAGGGCCAGGACGTTGGTGCTTACTGAGGTTGGAGGCGGAACGTTTTGTATGACTTGGGTATGCGACTTGAAGTTGACACGAGCCTGTGGAGTAGAAAAGTCTAGCGAAGCACATTTGGGGCATCGAAGCTTTGCATTTGAGCATTTGGGGTCACGGCATGACCATAGATACCATTACTCTTCTGAACGTTTATGTCTTGCCAAAAACAAACACACCCTTGCCTTCCCGGTAGCCTTCCAATGTGTCCTTGACTTTGGCAATCAAATCTTCGCCCTTGGTCTCCCACTCCCAGCTGATCTTGTCAAACGGTGTGTCCTTGAACTCGCCTTTCCTGTACATATCCAGCACATCCGCAACAGTCCTTTGCTTCTCTTCCGGTTGCCTTTCTGCCCACTTACTCACCCAGAAGCCATGGAAATGTATATCCTTGAATATCAGCATGGACGCCGGGATGGTCAGCGGCTGCTTGCTCATGGCGCCATACGTAACGAAATGCGCATTGCTCGAAAGCAACTTGGCCATTGCAGTCGCAGGTTTCCCGTTCACGCAATTCAATGCAAGCCGGATTTTCGCACGACCATTATCAGTCCAACTCTTCGCCTGCTCCTTGATGCCCTGTGCCTGCAGCTCCGCATCCGTAATCACCACATCCGCACCCAGCTCCTTCAAATCTGCCTTGAGCTTCTCCTCCGCAGCCTTGTCGTCCCGCCCGCGGATGATGTTTATACTTCTATATCCCCACTTCTTGCCTAACTGTATCGCTGCGCGTCCGACGCCGGAGTTTGCGCCGTTCTGGATGAACCACTCACCTTCTTTGAGGGTGGTGAAGTCCTTGAGCATGCGGTATGCGGTGCAGGGATTGATGCTGACGGTGCCTGCTTGGAGAGGCGAGATTCCCTCGCGCATTGCATCATCAAGTTTGACGACTTGGTCTGTAGTTGCGCTGGCATGTGTGCGCCAGGTGCCGAAGCCGGGGCCCTTCATGAAGACCCAATCACCCTTTTTGTAGCCTTCACTCTTCACTTTGTCGCCGAGTGCGATGATTTCGGCGACACCTTCGTTGCCGGCGACGGCAATCGGGTTCGGGGTGCTGAGAGAGGTGGTGAAGGTGGGTTTGGAGGGGTATACACCCTGGATCTGGTTGATGTCGGCCGGGTTGATGGGCGAGGCAAGGAAGCGGAGGGTCATGAGGTTGTTATGTGGCGGGGAGATAGAGTGCGAGTGTAACGAGAGGACGGCTGGTGGGTCGCCATATTCCGAGAATGTGAGGGCTTTGGCTTGCTCGTAACCATACGCGGATATGTAGCGGCGCTGTGGGAGTTGCGATAAGATCTGTGTTTTAGGTGGAAAGCGGCGGAGACATATTCTTGAGATACTCGAAGCTGGAGGAAGGACTTTTGATGCCATTGTGGCGTTGGAGAAGTGGAGTGAGTAGTGTACTGTTGATCATGTAAAGTTGTGGCTCTGTTGTAATGTTTGAACTCGGAGCTGTGACGCAATGCCGAGGTTGGGTGGAGCAAGGATGTGTGTAGTATTCTTCTCTCAAACCACTACCTATGCAACCCCGGTACTGAGACTACAACGAGATCGCAACCTTACTTTGACATGTCAGGACTACTGTTCAGTGGGTTGCTTCAGAACAATGCGAATATACGAGCATCACCAAGCGCACGTCGGTCCAAAAGGGTTTTGACGAGTATCTGGCCAAGTCAATACTATTTGACCACGACTGGTCTACACCATCAGGATGGTGTCGTGCCCGAGTCAAGATGATGTGCTTTTCTCTTGGTTCAATGAGCAATTTTCTCGAGTCAGACGCGTTAGAGTACTGTAACGTTAAAGCTTCCACCGATAGTCGCCCAAATGTTTGATGGATGAAGAAAAAATTATTTCTGCAAAGCTGTAGCCCACGGTTCGGCGGCCGTTGAAACATCGATTCGCGTCAGGGACTTGCGCCAAAGACTGCCGCTTGCGGTAACGGAGGCTTGGTTCACACCATGCAGGAGGGCTTGTCGAGCTCGCCAGATGCAGGGCTAAAGGCAGCGTGGGACAGTAGCCCAACGTGCCCAGCTAGGTATCACACCACCCGCGTTGCGCTGATCGCATTGCGATGCTGAGTGGTATTGGCGAGCTTCCGTCTCTCACCGAGCAATTGCGTCAATTTTTGGGCTCAGACGAGCAATCGAAAACAGTGGTAGCGGAAGGAATGGTCCATTGTCGCCTGGACGCGATATGCGCTGCCCCACCACGGCCGTGGGAGCTATCCTGACCCACGTCATGCCGCAGGCTTTGAGTCGAATTTCTTTTTGCTGAAGCCCGCAAAGGCTTATCGGTATTCTGGCCATACCACAGGATACGTAAGGATATAGCGCGTGGACTGTCGGACTGTGCTGTGCTGTGCAAGGCGCACTTATCGTGCGTCTAATAAAAAGCCACAAGAGCTACCCCTCCATGGTCTGGGTCGCAGCTTCACCGCGTCCTCAACAACAGACGGAGCTCCTGGGCCATCCACGCTCTTCAGCTTGACCGCTCCACCTTGACCTCATACCCGACCCACCGACCCTCTGAAATTACCCAGCCCTCACTGGAATTGCTATCCTACGCCACCTGGAACCTGCCTCTCTATACACGCCGCAAACAGCCCAACCCGCCCACAGCGCCAGGGCCAAACCAACATCGCACGCCCCAGCCCTGCAGGCAGTAGCCCACGTCGACAACATGGCGCCCACCCAAGTGCCGCCGCCGCTCGAGGGCAAGAAGAGGAGGATTGGAGTCATGACCAGTGGAGGAGACGCGCCCGGAATGAACGGAGCAGTACGCGCCGTGGTCCGCATGGCTATCCACAACAATTGCGAAGCGTACGCCATCTACGAGGGCTACGACGGCCTAGTCAAAGGCGGAGACATGATCAAGGAGATGAACTGGGAGGATGTGAGAGGCTTTTTGTCTGAGGGAGGCACACTCATTGGCACAGCTCGCTGTATGGAGTTCATGCAGCGCGACGGGCGCCGAACGGCTGCGAAGAACATGATCATAAAGGGTATCGATGCCCTGATCATCTGCGGTGGTGACGGCTCTCTCACTGGTGCCGACAAGTTCCGTGCAGAATGGCCGGAGCTGCTCAAGGAGCTGGTCGAGAGCAAAGAGCTCACCGAAGAACAGATCGAGCCGTTCAAGCACCTCAACATTGTCGGCCTGGTTGGTTCCATCGACAACGACTTGTCTATGACCGACGCGACCATCGGCTGCTACACATCTCTTGGGCGTATCTGCGAAGCAATCGACTCAGTCGATACCACCGCCGTCAGTCACCAGCGCGCATTCGTCATCGAGGTTATGGGGAGACACTGCGGCTGGCTTGCGCTCAGCTCTGGTGTCGCGACAGGAGCGGACTTTGTCTTCACACCCGAGAACCCTCCGTACGAGGGTTGGCAACAGGAGATGTGCCGGCAGATCAAGAAGCACAGGGATATGGGCAAGCGGAAAACAATCGTCGTTGTCGCTGAGGGTGCCATCGACCGCGAGCTGAACAAGATCACATCACAACAAGTCAAAGACATTCTGTCCAACGAGGCAGGCCTTGACACGCGTATCACGACTCTGGGCCACGTTCAGCGAGGTGGTACCCCTTCTGCGTACGATCGTATGCTCTCAACTCTTCAAGGCGCCGAGGCTGTAAAGGCTGTTCTCGAGGCCACACCGGAGAAACCCAGTCCAGTAATCTGTATGCAGGAAAACAAGATTGTCCGACGACCTCTACTCGAAGCAGTTGCACAGACCAAGGAGGTCGCCGTTGCTATTGGCAACAAAGACTTCCACAGGGCTATGCAGCTTCGCGACACTGAGTTCGAGGAGCAGTACAAGTCGTACCAGATCACAACAGCAGCGGACCAACCCGAGCTCCTCCTACCAGAGAACAAGAGAATGCGCGTTGGCATAATCCACGTCGGTGCCCCTGCTGGAGGCATGAACGCAGCGACCCGAGCAGCAGTTGCATATTGCATTGCTCGAGGTCACACGCCTATCGCCCTGCACAACGGTTTCCCAGGCATAATACGCCATCACTCCGACAAGCCACTAGGTGCGGTGCGCGAAATCAAGTGGATTGATGCCGAAACATGGGCCTCGAAGGGTGGTTCTGAGATCGGAACCAACCGCGGTTTGCCCAGCGAGGATCTCGAAACTGTTGCCTTTGTGTTCCGGACGTATAACATCCAGTCACTGTTCGTTGTGGGTGGCTTCGAGGCTTTCACGGCCGTCTCTGAGCTACGGAAGTCCCGCGAATACTACAAGTCGTTCAAGATTCCCATGGTAAGTACTTCCATCTCACATTAGGATTTTGAAGGACCTCGCGCTTTCATCGCTCCAAAACGCTGACGAGATCCAGGTTGTCATCCCAGCTACCATCTCAAACAATGTTCCCGGTACGGAATATTCGATTGGCTCCGACACGTGCCTAAATGCGCTCATCCAGTACTGCGACGCCTGCCGCCAGTCGGCATCAGCATCTCGCCGAAGGGTGTTCGTTATCGAGACGCAAGGTGGTGAATCAGGTTACATTGCAACTGTCGCTGGCCTTTCTATCGGAGCACTGGCTGTTTACACCCCAGAGCAAGGCATCAACATCAAGATGCTAGACCGTGACATTGACCATCTTCGCGACGTGTTCATGCAGGACAAGGGCCACTCCCGGTCGGGCAAGGTAATTCTGGTTAACGAGAAAGCATCAAAAACCTATTCTGTGCAGATCATCGCTCAGATGATTGCAGAGGCCGGCAAGGGCAAGTTCGAGTCCCGCCACGGTGTGCCCGGTCACTTCCAGCAAGGCACGACTCCATCGCCGATGGACCGTGTTCGAGCAGTGAGGTTTGCAACCAAGGCAATGCAACACATAGAGACGTTTGCAGGTCTGGAGCCCGATGAGATCGATGACGACCCGTTGTCAGTGAGCGTTATTGGTATCAAGGGCTCGAAGCTGCTCTTCTCCCCGATGGAGCAGGTAGAGAAGAAGGAAACTGAATGGCACCGTCGCCGACCGAAGCACGAGTTCTGGATGGCGCTCAAGGAGACAGTAGATACACTCAGCGGTAGACCCCAGGCCCCGTCAAATCCACAGGAGGTCGACACCTTAGCTGGACGACCGAAGCAGTAGAGTTGTAGGATGCTGCTCGAGATAGATGTCTACTGCTATATCCTTTGCTTGCACATAAGCCGTTGAAGGCACCCAGCCCACACCAATGTCAACAATCGACTGTACATTTACCATTCTACTCCTCCTGGTACATACTCAGATTCTGATCATTCCAATTCAAAAACTTGCCACTTAGCCCTCTCACTTGCTCACCCTCTGCAACTGCTAACTTTGCAATAACATGCCCAGGCTGCTCCGGCCGTAACAGTCCACCCTCTGTTTTCAAGCCAGCGAACTTGACACGATCTTTCTCGCTCATGGATTGGTGATGCACTTCCCGGATCTCGCGTTGCATCTCCGTGTCGACGACGCCAGGGCGGATCGAGATAGTGGTTACGTCTGGTTCTTCGACAGACAGAGTGAGGGCGAGGTGGTTGAGAACCGCTTTGCCTGTGATGATGTCAGTCGTGGGTATTGGTAGTATACTTGGTGCGTCAAGAATACGTACCGGCACCATAGGCACCCCAGCCTTGGTACGCGGAGACTGCTGCACCCGATGAAGTGAGAATGATGCGGCCGTGGGAGGCGCGGAGGGAGGGGAGGGAAGCTTGGATCTATGTGGCGTTAGTGGAGTAATTGCAGAGAAGTTGGATTGCAAAAGGTAACATGGGGCGGCGTGTCTAGCTCCAATTACGCTTGGACCTTTCGAAGTACTGAGGATAAAGCCCTCTCGCCCTCCATTGGAATCGAAGCAGCGGATTAATCAACCACTCGTAAAGGAATTCCGCACTCACCAATCCAACCGCACTGAAAACATTGACATCAAATGCTCTACTCCACTCCTCTGGACTACTATCCGCAACCTTCTTCACTGGATCCAACGTCCCGTGATTTACAATCAAACTATCCAGTCGGCCCCATCGGTCATTCGCCAACTGGACCGCTTTCTTAGCAAGACCAAAGTCGGCGAGGTCGCCGGCGAGGACTTCGACGCGCTCGGAGCCGTATTGGTAGTGCAGCTGGTCGAGCGCGGAGTGGGTTCGCGATACAAGGACGAGTTTGTGGTTGCGGGAAAGGAGGTGGTGGGCTATTGCGAGGCCGATGCCTGGTGGGAATGTTAGACTTGAATCCATGGTTTATACGAGAGATGAAGCGCATAGGGGGTCTGTGTGGAACATGTAGATAATAGCACGTGCTCTGCTTCAACACTGCATACTATACGTAGTAGTGGGGCATACGAAGTTCGAGAGAGCTAGGAAAGGTCTAATGGGCTAGGAAGAGGGAGATGTGGTTACCTCGCGAAGCACCAGTCAGTATTATGACCATCTGCTTTGATTCGCTCATGTCGACTTGTGTTTCGTGTACATCAAGCAGAATGGGAAGAAGAGGATTGGTTGACATGCATGTGTAGAAGCGAGGTGCGTCATATTAGTAAGCAGCCAGTAGAAAGAAGTACTCGACTACATCAAGCAGGCGATCTCGAATGAGGAAGAGTCTTGCGCAGCTAATATGAACAATAAATTGCAAATCTGACCAAAAAGCAACAGAGGTATCTCGAAACCCATTCATCCCAACCCGGACGGCAGCCAGACTCCTACCAACCAACTCCTTCGTGACGGTCATCCAACCTAGCATAAACATTTGTGAGCTGAGCCTCTTACGACTCGTCCATTTGCTCGTCATCGTCACCCTGCGCAAGCAAGTCCTGCTCTTCGCAGCTACGCTCAACCTCATCTGCGATGAATTGCTCATAGTCCTCAAGATTCTTCTGGACATGCAGCTTGAAGCGCACAATGTCATCAAGCATGCGCTCGATCTCTGTGTGAAGTTCTTCACGGAGCGAGTTGGCGCGAAGTTGGAGTTGTTCGTACCTGCCTTGGATTTAGTTCCCAATCATACTGAAGACGTTGAGGGTGTCTTGACTTACTCAATGTTAACTGCCATTTCGCGTTGCACCATGAGTTGCACGGACTCGCCGAGACCACTCCGCATACGGCCGAGCTCCTTCTCCATACGCTCGATCTGTGCATCAGATTGCGACTTCTGGGTGTTGGTGATCTCACGCAGCTTCTCGAGCTCTTCCTCTGCCTGAGCGACACGATGACCAAGCGCCTCAACTTCGGCCTGCTTGTCGTCCATGGCCTCCTTGATCTTGTCGAGCAGATCGTGGTTGTTCATGTCAGCTTCAAGCGCTGCATTTCGTCGCTCGGCAATCTCCTTGCGCAGGGTCAATATGTTGGTCTTGACGGTCCCGCGGAGGTCGAGGTTTAGGAGATGGTGTGGTGAGTATCCTGTACCTGCGTCGTGCAGCAACCTATCCGAAGAATCCTGTGCTGAGCCTCCCATTTGTGAGCCTGAGAAGTTGGGACCCTCAGTGACTGTAAGAATGAGCTCGTAATCTTGGCCCTTTGCATTCACAGCGGTATTGGGAATAACACCAATTTGGTAGCCAAGGTTATTGTATCGCTCGATGGTTTGTTCGAGTTCGTCCAATTTCCGAGATGCCGCAAGCTCCTTCTCCGCCACTCGCTTTTTGGAGTCTTCCAATCGGGTCGACGTTGCTTGCAATGCTGTGTCAAGACGGTCCTTCTCGTTCGCCATGCGGTCGATATCCGCAATGGTCATACCACGTCCGTCGATGATCGCTTGAAGCTCTTGTTGCTCCTTCTCCGAGGCCTCAAGCTCAGCCTCAATCTCTTCGATTGACTTCTCCAGGAATTGGCAGCGGTCACTGTACTTTTTGACCTTCGCATCCATGGAGTTGTTGTAGTTTTCGAACTTGACGCGGTCCTCCTCGAGGATGCGAATTTGTTCAAGCTTCTGTATTCTTGGGCCTGATTTACCGAGCTCCTCGATCTGGTCTTGCAGGTATTTGTGCTCAGCCTCCAACAGTTTCACCTGCTCGTGATGTTGCGCGTTCGCAGCATCGAACTTGGTGGCCATGGCGTTGACATGTGGTTGTATTAGGCGGGCTTGCGCCTCCTGGTCATTCTCATCTTCGTCGCCATCCTCTGCTGATAACCACGTGCTGTATGCGTCTGACAGGAAGTCGAAGATAATGCGATCTCCTGACACGTCATACCCAGCTTCAAAGCATGCATCGTCGTACGTCCCGGCTTCGTACGCCTGCATCAGTCGCGCGAGTTGCATCATCCAGTGCAGCAGACCGAGGAAAGTGGACCAGTTGTTGCCTCCAACGGCAGCGATTTGCGACTTCATGATGGATTTCTCGAAAGGGTAACGCATCTGCTTCAACAGCACCGGGACCTCTTGGTCGATCGACTTCTGAAAGCGGTAGCTGGGATCGATGCGGTTGTACAGCCATTGGAACATGCAGTTGAAGTCCTTCTGGGTTGGCGATGTCATGGCTTTGTTTGAAAGTACATGCTTTGACTCCATTTCGAAGTTGTTGTGCGTCAAAAACTCGAGCAGTTCCTGAGCCATGTGCGACCGCGTGGCTGCGTCCTTGAGCCGTCGCGGATCAGCTGGAGGCGCAGCTGCCATTGGCTGTTGTTGAAAGAAAGACTGCTTGATGCCTGTCGAGCCAGAGCCATGCGAGGTGCGGGACTTGAAGACACTGCTTCTTCGCTGCGCGCTCTGCTCGAAGTTGGGCGCCGACGAAAGCGGTGCTGGTGTTTGGAAGACCGATGCGCCCGGCGCAAAGCTCTTCCTCCCGCTGCTTGCGCCAAAGACATTGCTTGTAGAGTTGCGATGTACTGATTGGAAGCCCTCGGCGAGGTTGGTGCCGGAAGACGAGCGCTGGAAGATGGGCTGGCTTGGACGACCAGGCGCCAGCGACATTCTCGAGCCCGACTGAGAGCGCGCGTGGTTTGGAGGGAATTGACTCGGGGCTTGTTGCATGTTCGATATCGAGCTTGCGCGCTTCATAGCAGACGACGGCATGGGAATCGCAGAAAGATTGTTGTTCACGGGGCCTAAGGTCTGCACAGTGTTAGCAGCACTTCGAGGAGGCGCCATGGGTTGGGAAGTCACGCAGCAGAAGGCTTACCTCGCGTGGTCGGCGCACCGAAAACATGCCCGACTCCTGGGCCATGGTAGTTTATGTTGTCGCGATAATGCTGCAGGCGTAATCCTGTTTGTTCCGGGTGTTGATGTCAAAAGCGTGCGACTGGCGGTAGGGGTGTGTGTGTTGATGCGCCCGCCGCGGCTTGTTTGTTGTTGTGGACAGGGTTCTTTCACGTTAGTTCCCCAGCAACGCGCTAAATCCCCCCACAGCCGCCGCCCATTGGCTGCACTACGTGTGTCCATGAGAGTGTTGTTGGCCCTAGATTGTTAGACGCTGAGGTCTGTACAGTATGCTGATGACGGTGAGAGCATTGAAAACAGCACCGGAGAAGTGTGCATGACAAAAGAGAATGAATATTTTGAATGTCTCATGGCTCTAATAGAGAGGCCAAATTATGCACAAAGAAGAGGACGCTTGCCAGCATCGTGTGTGAAGGCAGACTTCAAGAACAAAGCGCCTCTCTTGCCGTTCGGCCCAAGTCAATGCATCAGCCTCGTGTCCTCTTGACCAAGCTGCACTGCGACCACCGCACGTCCACTGCTATCCTGCCGGGTATCGTGTGCAATGCAAGCAAGCCAAATGAAATATCCACAATCTTAGAACTCCCAGTCCTTTAGTCCAGAAACGAAGAATCGACCAATGTCGTAAAGTCAAGGCCCGTTAGAAATGCATCGTGAGTGTCCCGCCCTTCCAGATTTTGTGCTGATGTTTCACTTAATGTTCTTGAACATGTCGTCGGCACCTAGACTCAGCGAATCTCCGCTGACCCCAAACGTCTTGAGTTCGGGGAGGGCCGGCGGCGGCGGGCCCTTCTTGGTCGTTGGTTGTGCGGGTTGCGACACAGTGCGAGCGCTCGAGGCCGGCCGGACATTCTCCATGCCCTCGGGGACCGTGCCTATGGTCTTCTTCTTGCCAAACCAACTGCTGCTCTTCCTCCTCGTCAACGTCGGCGTCTGGCTGTTGATGGTAGCCGGCGAACCCGGCCTGTCCGACTTCAAGCTGTCCGAGGACGAAAGCGTGCGGAGCCCCAAGAACTTGCGCACGGACGACGGCCGCCTGTGTGGACTCGTCGGCGACAATGTGCTACTCGCGGCATCGCTCGTACGGCTCTGGTGCAGTTGGTCTTCTCCATCGCTTGCCTTGCCGTTTGTCGACTCGTTGTGTGGAAATACGGGTGATTTTGGTGTCGGATGCGACGAGAGAGGTCCCTTTCCGGGTGTGGGCGGACGAGGCGTGTCTGGCGGAGAATCGAGCGGAGCAGGGATCGTTGTGCCTTCTGTAAGAGAGACGTTGATGGGTGTCAGCGTCAGCGGTTTGTATTTGCCAATCGCCATGATGGAATCGGTGCGAGTGCTTCGATTGCGCAGTGGTGGAATTAGGTCAATTGATTCTGCGCAAAGCTGAGCAAGGGTCGCGCGATGTGTGACTGCGATTGGAGAAGAATCGCAAAAGCCGAAGCCGGGTGGACGCTCAGGAGGTGCTCTAGAAGCGGAGGAGGGTCGACAAGGTTGACAAGCAAAAGCAGGGATCACTTGTCTGCGCAACGCGAGGCGAACGGGGCGCGGATGCGGCGCGTGGACGTTGACGGCACAGCGGGAGCCCACCAACAGCAGCCGTCGAATAATAAAAGGAATATCTGGTTGCCACAACAAACAGTCTCGGGGGAATCAGGGCGAATTTCGTGTTTCTCTGGGCATTTCTTGATCATGCATCTAGCCCGCAACCAGATCAGGAAGCTGCGGGCCGTTTTGAGTCAGGGTCAAGGGTTGATGCGGTCCGGACAAACAATAGTTGCGACCATCCTGCCTGCGGAGCCTAACGGGGACCAGCCTAACAAGCTTCTTCGTATGCGGAGGGCACACCCATCGAGCACGCCAAACGGATGTTGCTCCTGTGTTGCCTCATCTCGCCACTTTGAAGTGCCTTCGATGTCCCCTTAGTAAAGCCGATGAAGCTATTGTTCCACCCGCTCTCGAAATCCATCACACCGTCTTGCGTTGCTGCCTCTCGTCCAGCTCTGCAATCTCCTCCAGTAGTTCACACGTCTCTCGTGGATTCGCAATCCAGGCTGTGGTACAGGCTAATCGCGCCTTGAAGTCGTTGGCACCTGCGCTCAAGAACTGATCGCCAACATGCAATGTCTTGCCGCCCTCGATACCTCCAAAGATGCGCTGGCAGGCGAGAACACCCCACGACTTGTCTCCGATATCGACGAATACATCGTTGCCACCTAACGAGTATGTTAGCAGGACTTTTATGATAGGTTAAAGTTCTTACCATTAAAGGCGCAGAACGGCAGTCGTTGGCCAACGTCAGACATTTCCTGGCTGTGTTAGCAGGAACATAATTCGGTTGGCCTTGATCGATGTTACCAGTATCTTCTGCACAATCAAAACTGTCTCTTCCAGCGTCTCTCGGCAGAACTTAAGTCCCTGTTTAGGTACGATTCCCACAGCTCTCTCCTTCCTAACGATCATCGCATTCATTCTCATGTTCTTCACGGTATCTCTGAGCGAAGCCTCTGCTATGTCGAGAAGCTCTGTGATGTCGGATTCTGTCCATAGCATCATCTCTTTGAGTAGCCATTCTTCTCTCGGAACGAATCGCAGAAGGTCCGGGCTGTTCGCATCAAACCTGAAGCAGAAGTTGCTCTCACCACCGAGAACGATGAGGTTCTGCTTGGCTTTCAGAGGCATCGATGAGGCCTGAATAGCGTTGAGCAGGCCACGTAACCTTTCATAATACCGTCCAGCTTCGGTATATCCAGCGGCTGTGACAATACCAATTTTCGACCCGCGTTGCATGAGTCGCAAGATCTTCTCCGTTACTGGATTGTCTTCCTCGATACACTTTCCGTCATCGTATAATGTAACGTCTCCATCAAATGTGACAAGTTCCAATGGCCCATTGCGCACTAGGCTCATCACTTGGGCGGTGTTCAATATCAAGCGGACGTCGTTGAATGATGGAGGAACAAAGCGACGGTAGCTGATGAATCGGCGTTCGTCTTGAAACATGAATGCCTCGTGAAGAGCTAGAGGTGTGAAGAACTTTGCTACCGATGGCACAAGTAGTTTGAGCTTCGAACGGTCTGGCTTGCCGGCCTTTTGATGTTCGACTAAAGTTCCGTTCAGTAATATGTTCTGTTCGATATGCAGATCCAGGTAGCTTACTATGGTCATTAACAATATCTTCAACATCACGGAAGATCTCAGCATATCTTCGTCGGGCGTTGTCCGCTTGTGTCTCCATGGTCTGGCCATTGGGCTCAAAGACAGCTGTGGGCTGCGAGTGCAGCACGAATGGGACCGCCAAAAGACCCTGTGCACCAGCTGGTGAGCTCTTGTGGTCTCTGTAGGTTGGAGGGAAGAGATACCTTGATCCATTCAATCTGATACTTGAGATTAGCTGCAGAAATTCAGTTGCAGGCAGGTGAACTTGCAAGCTGGTCCCTGCGGTGAGTCTTGGTGTGCAGTTAGTGTGGTTCACAGGCTTTGAGATTTAACCTAACGCACCTTAAGTGCGTCTGTAATGCCAGCCAAGTCAGCATACCAAAGCACATGGCGAGATTAGTAGGACTTAGACTGAACAGCGCCCGCTTGGCTTACATTCTACTCTGTATCTTGTCGTCATCTTGAATGGGTGTAATCAGTCAAAGGGCAATGAGAGTCTTGAGAAGGACGGTGAGCCCTGATTGTCACTGGGTACCGTGACCTTAAACCGTTGTCCACGGGCTTATCGGAGACCGCCGCTAGCCGTACATGGAAAGGGTGCTCTGCACACGTGGAACTTTGAAATGCTGGCGTGTCCTGGATATGCTGCCATTGGAGCTTGTCAAAGTGGCTTCAGTTGGACGGCACGCAATTGGTCCTTGCAAATGTACGGTTAAGTTCGACCCACCCAAGTCTGCATGCAGAGGTGAAAGCCTACATGAGCAGCTTTATCGATAAGCCAATCGATTGCGGAAGCTTACCGAGATGAGCTCCGATCCGATCTTTGAGCAAGGGTCTCGCCAAACACCACGGTCAAGCGTCCTTTAGAGTACGATCTCCAGACACCCTCCGCGCTATGTCTGGGACAGAGTCGCTGCGAGATGTGGCTCTGCGACCATGGCCCGCAACCAAGAAGGAGATGTTGGGTGCGGAAGATCTCATGCTCCAAATCGAACAGCTCACAAGCGAACGCGGGCACCTTCGCGACATCACGGAGAAGTCTCTACAAGACGACATCGTCGCAGGCAACGATGTGCCCGATGACCCAGTAGGTGCTGTAGAGAAGGTGGAGGTGGGCAAGGAGGAACTTTCGCAAGAGAGGGAGAAGAAGATGCAGGATGTCTTTCGCGCTCAGCAGGACATGGCAGGCAATCTCGAGTAAGAGCTCTACGCATGGCTGGCCTCGAGGTTATCATACTTACGGTCAACAGGTGGTGCAAGTTTGCTGCGAACAACCTCGTCGATGCCATCTCCATGGCTCTCTCTGCCGATCCCAATCGGCGCTCAGTCAATTCCTTCAGCCACACTTTCCGCACCGAGGGACTGAGCCAGGGCATCCCATTTGGCTCATTTGGCATGAGCAGGGAAAACCATGTACAACACGTTCGCAAGCCAGACGAGCTGAAAAGCTTGCAGCAGTTCGAGCAGCGACAGGAGCTTGTAGCCAAGGGCGCAAGGATGGAGGCACTTGACACGGCGACGGATGAGATTCTGAAGGCCGCTAAGAAGCTGGAGAGAGAAGTACGCAGGGAGACGAAGCATTGGCATGAAATTGTGTCTATATCCGACAAAGGCTGGCCCATACAGCGTTTGCGCCAAAATGCGCGCAATATGCCCTTTGCCGTGCGCTATGGTCTGCCTGAAGGTACAATATCGCACGACAGACCTATCGGTCACAGTGACTAACAATGCTGCAGCTAGCAATCACTTTAAAGCTCGAGGCCTTGCGCCCTTGCGCATGGACAAAGACGGCAGCATCATGCTCGACCCTGCGTTGGCCCTTAAGCCCAAGACACTGCGAGTGAGAATCAGCGAGGACGGGCAGATCAAAGGCACGTCTCGCCTTCCGATAGAAGGCGAGGCCAAGCAAGTTGCGATCGAGAAGACCATACAGCTGGCTCGAGACTCGCTGTTCGAAGAGGAGCTGTACCACGAGATGAGCCTTGAGACGCGGCATTTATTAGCGTACGGGGTGGATTTCCGCGATTCAGTTATAAGCGTGGACGCTTCGGGCACAAGTGGTCGACACAGGCAAAGGAAGCTCCTCATTGACTGCATACCGCGGGAGGAGCCAATATCTGGAAGTAAGGATCACTCCTTTGACTGGCTGGCGCAGAACGTTGCTGAAGGCTTGCGTCTCTGGCTTGCTCACGAGCATAGCATGCGACTTTATCGGCGATCTCAGCTACCACCACCACTGTCGAGCCAAAAGCGGGAACAACCAACACCACAATTATTACGCTCACTTCTAGCGATTATTCGCCATCTGGAAGACGTTGATTCGCTCTACAGCTATTTGGAAACTGTAGTAAGATCACTGGGAAGCGCCGGACTCAACGTGAAGCTGGAGTCGACACGGGAGACCGCCTGGGCCAGCCTTGCCGAGAGTCTCAAAGCTCCTTCCACAAGAGCTATCTCCGCGACCGATCAATTGCTTGAGATGTTTCTGAAGCCCTTTGATGGAAGAGCCACGCTGTCGCTACTTTCTCCAAGCAATGCGCAAGCCGAAGACTTGATTGTGTCCACACGCACGGTTATCGGTCAGCCCACCTTTGGCACAGAGCACAAGCTAACGCTCCCTTCTTCATTGACTACCGACCTGGGCTTGTTTCAGCAGGTAAAGTTCTCTTCCGTCGAAGAAATTGTCTCATACCTTGATTGGATTCTTGCGCTACATATAGCCCACCGCCATCTGAGGAATCAGTTCTCCTCAAGAGCAATTGTCAAAGGGAACGAGCCGAGAATAACAATCCACAACAAGGGTGGTAAGAAGGGGGCAGCGGGCAGCACAGACCTCATTGTCGAGTTGCATGAAGGTGAGCTGATGGTAATCGCAACTATGACCGATCTTCAAGATGCAGTCGGAGAAGCACAGCAGTCATACACTTGGAACGGCCAGGAACGAGCGACAACCTTGGGAGAACAAGTCAAGAGCTGGGTCGGATGATGGTGTTGACAACGGTGGTCCTCGGCGATGCACAAGTCCACGGTTTCACAAGCGGATGTCGGCATGAAGTATCTAATCACCCTTACGTGCTCAGGTCTGCGCGGTACCTGCGTCCATACGAAGCGTGCCGCAGCGCCTCCCGAGATAAGGCGGGCGTGGCGGGGTAGCGTTCAAGCCACGACGAGAATTTCCTAGATCCCCGCTCATTTGAGGCATCCTAGTCTGGACTACCAGCATTACCCTGCGTCACCCAATGGTGACATGTAAATGACGTGAAGAATTCACATTGCCGCCAGAGCGCGCGCCGGAGTAGCACGGCAGACATGTACGACGGGGCGACGGCTTGAGGTCATTGTTGCACTCGCGAGGGCTTCGCGGGAGCTATAAGAGCAGCATGACCCGCATAGTGATGATAGTGTCGCGCCAACTGGCAGAAGATGTACACAAACACAATACTCGCCACGAGCACATTGCTTGCAGTGCTCTCAAGTGCACAGCAACTACTTCGGGACCCTGGTGTCGCGGGCCCCCCTCTTGAGATAGTCCACTTATACAACGATCAATGGCCAACGGGTACTTTCTTTCTGCGAGCATCGCATTCAACTTTGGCGACACTAACACCAAACCTAGGCATAACGGTCTCCCGAAGCGGTCGAAAATTCTCAAACTACCCGGCCGGTCTTGATTCGAACAACACCAACACCGGCAGCAACAATAAATACCAAGTCGCCGAACTGCTCGGAAACTCCACCGAGACACCCTATCCCAATGCGGAACTCAACAACCCACCCGGCGGCGTAGTGAATTATACCACAACCCCTCCTACAGGCGCAAACTACCAAAACTATCTCATTGGCGTCCAAAGCGTCGTCCTCGACCCCCTCGACCGCCTCTGGATCCTCGACACCGGGCGTGCCCAGCTCGAAGACGGCACCCTTGTCCTCGCATCCTATGGCGGACCCAAACTCATCGGCGTAGACATTACCTCCAACACCGTGCTCAAAACGATTGTCTTTCCCACCACCGTCGCATTCGGAGATTCCTATCTCAACGACATCCGGTTCGACTTGCGCGCCTCAGTCTCCGCATCAGGTCAGGGTGTAGCCTACATCACCGACTCGAGCAGCGAGGGCCGAAATGGAATCATCATCGTCGATCTTGGCACGGGCGAGAGTTGGCGCCATCTCAACAATATCCCTGAAGTCAGCGCTGAGCGGGGCTTCGTTCCATATGTCTGGGGTCAACCGTTGTATTACATCCCCGGCCCTAACCAGCCCTTAACCACGGTCCCCCTTGGCAGCGATGGTATTGCTCTCTCTGCCGACGGAGAGGATCTGTATTTCGGCCCCGTGGGCGGGAGGGGATTGTATAGCGTCCCTACGTCACGGCTGCGTGACCGGAGTCAGAGCTCTGAATTACTGGCTCAAGCAGCGGTTGTGAATCGCGGACAGAGGGGAGTGAGCGATGGGTTTGAGACGGACACGAATGGGTTTGTGTATGCGGGGAATATGGAGCAGAATGAAATCGGGTTTTACAATCCCCGAAATGGGAGTATGAGCATGTTGGTGAGGGATCCGAGGATTAGTTGGGTGGACACGAGTGAGTCTCTAATTCCCTTGCTTCTAGGGTGATGTGTTGGTACGCCGTGTTGGGGAAAGCAAGGAATCGCTAACGTATTCGGCAGTGTCTGTTGCGAGCGATGGATTTCTCTACTTCACGGATAATCAGCTTGCGTTCAGTAAGGCGTTTTCTCCCGGGACGGACCGGAGGCAAAGGCCGTTTGTGCTGTTCAGGGTTAAGTTGCCGGGGAATGGAACGAGGGTAGATCTGCAGTGAGGAAGCTGATATCATGTCTTGCGACAGATGGAAGAAGAATGCAAGCATAGGTCTTATCCACCATCTGCCATGGTCATTACACATTTATCAACACCTAAGTGCCCGGGGTATCTCAAAAACAACGCATATCCGCCCCACTTACTAGAGCCCCTCCATGTTTATTCAGGACCAGAGCTCGTTCCTGTCGGGACCCTCAAGTCTAACTGGGAAGCATGGCCATACTAGTCATATAATCCAGCTGCGATCGCAACCCAGCAATGAGAATATCCTTCTCCATGACTTCCTTTGTCCTGTCACCAAGCTGGCGCTTCAGTTCAGTTACTTGCTTTCTCAATTGCTCTACTTCCTCACAGGAAGCCGACAGAGCTTCATGTGTTGACATTGTAGTCGTTGTGTTGGCAGAGCTTCCGACACTTATGGATGGGTCTAGTGCGAAGTCGCGGATCTGTATGGTCGTTGGCGCAGGTGGGCAGGCGGTGCGTTGCGGAAGGCTAGTTTGCGCCATAGGTACGAAGTCAATCTCGTCTTCCTCATGTTCTCGGGTGTTTCTCTCGGCCTGTCCTTCTTCGTCGTCGCTGTTCACGCCATCGCCAATTTCTTGTCCAGCCGCTTTCCTGGCCCTCTTGATCTGTGCCCGTATATTGTACACGTCGCGCTTGAAGATATGTATGCCTGGCAGTCTAGCCTGGAGCACTTCGACCGTGCGGCCGACGCCTCGATCGCGACCCTGGTTCGGCTCGCCCTTGCGCAGCATTTCTTGCTCGACAATCTTCCAGACGAGCCCTCCACGTTCCAGGCTGTGACTTGCACCTGGTTGCTGAGCAGGCGCACCCTCATGCTCTCCTTCGACATCGTTGTCGTCGTCTTCATCAACAGCCGCACCCTTGCTCGTGCTGCTCATCCTGGCCAGCTCTTCCTTCGCAGTCACTCCGCCGACGCCTATCCTTCCACCAACGACGCCCCATGTTCTTTTCCGTTGCACAGCCCAGCCTTCGCTCGGCCGTCCTGCGTGGTTGTGCTGTGCCTCGCCAATGCGCAATAGCCATGTCCCGTCGTCTTGCTTCCTCCCCTCAACCCACATTCTACAGCCCGTCTTGTAGCTGACTCTATTCTTCCGTATCCTCGTCTCTGCCGTGAGCTTGTGGGTATTCTTTGGCTGGCCGAAGCATACACAGGCGAGCTTGATGCGCGACCGGTTCTTCGCCGTCGTGTTGATGGAGAGGGCGTAGCCATGTTGTGAGGCGTGCGATTGCGCGTAGTCATGCAACGCTTGCCATGAGGCGTGTGTTGAGGATGGTGGAGGCAGCATGTCGAACTGTCCCACCAACGTATCGTTGCTTCCTTGTGCCGGATCAGGGTGGCCGCCTAAGTCCTCGTGTTGCGTCTGAGAGACGGCATTGCGTTGAAGGGGATCGTGTTCAGTTTGCGATGCTTGTGGATCCATCTCACTCTGCTCTATCGGTATCTGGTACCGTGCATCGAAACGAGGATGTTCGCTCGGCTCGTAGCCCGTGTCGTATCCCGAGTCGGCATGGTGTAGTGATGTGGGAAATACGGGATATGGTGGCTGCGAAGACGTGACTGAGTTGTAAGATTGCACATTGTTGGGAGAGGTGCGGGATCGGAACGTGGCTGCCATGTTCGTGCGTGCGAGCGTTGCCGTTCCAGAGTCGGGAATTGCCATGAGCGCTTGGACTACGTCGACGTCATGGCAAGCCTCGGGCAACAATCTCCATTCAGCAAGTAAAGAAGAACACGATTGAACAACGACTGAGGTTGAGTATGAATGTGTTTGCATTCAAGATATTTGTCCGCTGTGAGTTGGCTAGAGGAATGCATCCCAAGTTATTGGGTAAAATCATGTCCTGGTCGTCACATTTACCCACATATCTCGAATCTCCCATAAGCCCAACGAATTATGTGTTTTCCACGGCTCAGCCGGGTTGGTGAGCGCAAAGTCGAAATGTCTGAAAAGCTCAAGAATACACTTGTGGATCTCAATCATGGCAATGTTCTTTCCCAGACACACCCAGCGTCCATATCCAAAGATCATGTCGTTGGTCTTGATCATTTTCGCATACAGCTCTTTCCCTTCTACCGTGTTCTCGTCGACAAACCATCGCTCGGGCCGGAATACTTCAGCATCTTCGCCGTAGACGGTGCGGTTGTTACGATGCATCGACCAAGCTGAGTAGCCGATCAAGGTGCCACCGGGAATGTGGTACTCTTTGCCGTCAATGGTAATAACGTCGCCCTCATCTGGTGTGACACGTGAGAAGAGGTTGACAACTGGTGGATGTAACTGAAATCTGTTAGTATGTCATTGTGCGTACCAGGGAAGGTTGGGTCGACTAAGCGTCCACGAAGTAGGCTTGGAGAAGAAGTGGTCTGGCCAACAGAGACATTGCGCTGGTAACTTACTCGAATTGCTTCACGCACAACAGCAGCAAGGTAGGGCAGTGCACGCGCGTCCAGGTCTGAAATTATGTCTTGGGAGTCCGAAGTCACTCCATATTTTGCGGCTTGATCGATTTCTGTTTGCAGCTTCCTGTAGACGCGTGTATGGGTCATTATGTAGAGCATGATGATCCGGATTGCCGCCGAAGTTGTGTCTGAGCCAGCTACAATCTGCTCGAAAGCCTCCTGGAAGAGATCATCGCCAGCTACACCATGCCGCACAAACGATGCAAGCATGTCAGACTTGGCTTCCGTGGTCTTCATTCTCCTTGCGTTGACGATCTTGCGTGCCTCTGCCATCATTCGTCCAAAGCCAGACGCATCTTTCTCAGAAGGTCTGATTGCTGGGCCGATGATGGGAGTTGCTGGTAACCAACTGATCCCCATGGCCCAGGCTGAGTTGCCGATCTTTAGGCCCTCCTCGGAAGCTTTGAGGTAGTCCATCTGATCCTTGTCGGCTACGAGATCACCGAATGGCTGTCCGAGGCCTATATGGGATATGACGTCCAAGGTAAAGTATGGAATCTTCTTCGCCAGGTCCATAGGTGTTGAGGACTTGCTAGAGGCTGCCGGTGCTGCATATTTTCGTACCAGGTCTACAAGCTCCTTGACGTGGGTATCGATGGATGGTTCGAGTGTTGGGTTCTCCTTGCCCGAGTACTAAAGGAGGTCAGTATAGCAGGGGCTCACGATGATTTCATATCAGCAAATAGGTAGAAGGGCGAAATCAACAAAAGCGTTGGGCCAGAGTGGTGACTTACGCCAGCTGCCATCTTCTTCCTTCTTGCATCATGGCGAGCAGTGTCACATTCCGTGAAAACATTGTCCTTGCCCGGCTCAAACCGTGCGGCGTGATAACTACAGAGGTGTGGCGTTAGCGTACGTCTCGCGAACTATTCAATGTTGAACACTTACTACCATGACGATTTGCGATAAGGTGACCTCACCCCGTTTATCTTGGCCCAGAGCTCAGGATCGCTGGTGATGAGATGGGTCGGTGCAACTCTCGCAATAGGTCCTTTGCAGAGTCAATAGATATATTTCCATCTCTTGGCTTTGTAAACTCACCATACTTCTCAGTGACTTCGCCGTAGTACTCGTGCGCCCTTCCACTGATGATAGCTCGTGAGTGCCACAACCAAGAGATCCCGGTCGTGGCTGGACCCTTGAAGTGCCTCAGACGCCAGTATTCGCCGACTCGACTAAGGACAAGGTAAGCCGAGAATAGTGTAACCACCAAAAGGACGAGCTGCGGGCCTTTTTCTGACACAACACTTGGCGAAATAGCTGTCATGGCGTGAAAGATTCAGCTGAGGTGGTTTATGCTACAGTGGAAGCTGCGTAAACCCGAGGTTGTTGCAATTGTGGAAAAGGGATGCCCTGGAAGATCTGCCATCGGCGGGACTCCATAAGCGCAAACACGACTTAGTTATGGCCTCGCATGAGCTTCACTAGACTACTTATTATCAAGGCTATACTCCGTACAGCGTGAAGAACGGTGGGGTGGCCGTGCTTGCATATTGTAGCTGCCGGGCGCGCGGCATTCGACCAAAGTGGGTTACGCAAGTCTTCTCGATTTGTCTCTTTGACCGTGTCGAAACATGGCGTCGCAAATTGCGCGCCGATAAGGTATTCTTAGCGCCGATTATGTTCGCTTCTGATCTGTCGAAAGTAGCTACGGCGATTCTCGAACCTCCAACGGCACACCTTGACCGCTGCAAGAAACAGTACAGACTGCGCATCGACCGACAGCTGTCAAGCGACAGATACCACTTCGACTTGAATGCCTTGATCAAGAAGACAGAAGCATGGTCGTATGGACAGCTACACAAGAAGCAGCTCTCGCAAGTTCTTTTCACTTCTCTCATAGCAATGCTCGGCCTTCTCAAAGGGCGCGGAGGGGTGGGACTATTTTTACTAACGAAGGTAATGGGGTCGAGTGTGGAGGAAGCTCAAGTGTTTATTGCGAGTATCAGGAATGGAGTCAAGGAGAGGAGAGTGCACGCGCATTTTGGGGTCGTGGTTTTCTATGTGAAGAAGCCGGAACGATGACGAAGTTCAGATGAAACTGGGGTCACCAGGCCATGCAACTTATCGTGCGCGCTCTCCTCGAACCTGATCGAGAGTACTCTCAAAGCGTTTGTTATAATATATCCGCCTAGCTATTTCAGTATACTCTCCTACTGCTAGTAGCTGTAGAAAAGTTACTTAAGGCTATACAGTGCTCTGTAGAGAGCCTGTGTAGTAGAAGTATGAAGTAGAAAAGCGCACGAATTCATGCACCGCTTGGTGGGGTATAATAAGATAGGGTTAGAAATGTATTACGAGCCATTAGGAATGGGTGCTACATATGCGCCGCCAGCATTAGGACAAAAAATCATCGCAGGGTATAGGACAAGAGGGCGATATCAATCTAAAGCGAAAAACAAACACTTGAGACCCCGCATACGCTTCACTTCTTTTCCACTGGCGACGCAGGCTCAGGGACCTTGCCCTCCTTTGGGTCAGGCAAATGACTTACACTAGGCATGTCATTAACCGTTGCTGGCGTTTCCTCCCTGCCATCACTGATGATGAGTGGCTCTCTCGGTGTCTCCCTCTGTTGCTCCTCTCCTGGTGCGACAGATGTTCCTGATCCAACAGGCTTACGCTTCGGCTTCTCGCCGAAGATAGAATCTGAGTCTTCATTGATGGAAGATGCGCCGCTGGCTTGCGCGGAGCCGGCGTCCTCAGCTGCGAGGCGCTCTTTTTCAAGACGGGTCTCACGGCCGCGCTTGTGGCAGTACCAGAACACGAACAAAAGTACTGTGGAAAGTCAGCGTGATCTATCGACGTGGCCAGGCAAGGTGACTGGACTTACAGAACACAGCCAAACTCATGATAAGGTTCGTTCCGGTCGCCAGCATCGGAAAACGGAATTTGAGGAAGTTTACAATACTCCGTAACGCTGTCGCAACCGCGCCTTGAGCAGTCACCAAGCTCTTCAAGCTCGGGATGGATGGGATCTTTGATCTCTTGCTCTTGCTGCCTCCGGCTGCTGCCTTCGCATCAAAGCCAGGTTTCTCGGCACTAGCTGCCAGAAGCTCGGGTCCCAGTGTTGCTGTTAGCTTCGCAGGTAGCGACTTGACCATGTTCTGCAAGAAGGGTGGCAGTCCGCCATACATCTTCTTGAGCTGTGCATCATAGTCTGTGAAGAGCTTTTCAAGATCGTTGTACGCTGTCGGCGCACCGTTGACGATGTCCTTCAAGACCTGCGTGAATTTGTTGAGCAGCTCCTCAGACTCTTTGCTGAACGAGAACACGCGGTTGTTCACGGCGGAGAGGTTGAGCTGATCAAGGATGTCGGTCAACTCCTTGTCTTCTTTCTTCTGCGCTTCCGCGTCATTGACCTTGGTGGCTTCAGCCGCAGCTTGCAGGTCGTCGGCCATAGCCACACGCTCCTTCTCTGATAGCTTTCCAGTCTTGTCCTTTGGCGTCTTCTCCTTGTCACCCTTCTTGAATCTGTCTAACGAGAAGTAAGACATGACACTCTTCTTCCTGTCCAGTCCGCTGGCCTTCCCTTTACCCTTCTCGCTGCTTTCCGCCGTGACCTCGGGAGGACTTTGTGGGAGAGCGATCTTGTCTGCGCCATCCATTAACACTATTTGGGCATCTCTTCCGACCCTTTTCTCGCCTTTGTTATCGATCACTTCGGCTGGCCTTGTGGGCAGCGGGGGCGCCTCTCCTTCTGGTTCTGAGGCGATAGCGGCAAGTCGCTCGAGGAAGATCTGGTCTTCTTCGTCCAACACGGGCTCAGCCGCCGGCTCTTCGCTTGGTTCGGTCACAGTCGGCGCGGGTGGGGAGTGCACCGGCTCGCTGGGTCCTGGACTTGTCGTTACAGGCTCCTGAATCTTGGGCGTCTTTTGAGCCCTGGCTGGGTCCTCGATCTTGGGGGCTTCTTCATGCTTCTCGCCAGTCTGTGGTATGAGATGCTTGGACTGCCGACGCAGCTTCTGTAGGTAAGATGCCATGTTTGGGAGGCGCTACTTGTTGTGTTTGGTTGCGCGACTCAGGTAAATCAGAGAGTGTTGAGTTCGACGTATGCGGGGTGGGACGTCAGAAGGATGACAGGGTAGCGGGGGCAATCTTACATGCAGGCCGATTGTAAGGATGTCGTCGTGGCCCCGTTGCGAGCCCTGATTGCAGCCATCGTTGCATGTCCAAGAATGATGCGTTCCAAGATTGCGTCATTGGCAAGGATGACGGCCTGGAGCTAGCGCCACATCGCTTAGCGCACGTGGAGATGCCCAACGTTCTCCCTTGACACTTCATGTACACAATGCGGCTGTGCATTGGGAAATCAAAAGCCTCTTTACTATTACCGCTAGCGAACTGTTGATTCGAGAGAGTAGCTAAGCTAGACTGACGTATAGGTCGCATAGCGAAAGACAATGGGACAATCCAGAGGAGTCCGTCACTTTTACCAGCTCCAAAGGGCAGTACAGTCCTAACACTGGACTTGATAACATACATTGAGTATCCCGTCGTAAATACCTACCCAAGTAATTCCTTTGCCACAACGGAGCAGCCGTAGGTAACATCTCTTATTTACAATTTCATGTCTTTCTTGTCATACCTTCCGTCCAGACGTCTCCTCCATCGTTTGGCATGAGTGCCTTGTCTTCCACGATCATTGACTCATGCAAGTCTTGAGCCAGATCAGCCGAATGCTTTCCGTACATGTGGGCCGATGTGTGGTCCGTTGTTTGTCGGCTGCTCTGTACTCCCGAGTGCTCGAATCTCGTCGTGTTCGCGGAATTCGAACTTGCAGTGGTCATAGTCTGAGATTCAGCAAAGTTGCTGACTGCAGACGCAAGTGGTCTGGTGGCAGTCTCAACGCATCTAACAATGTAAATCTTGGCCTATTCTTATATCTCAATACTGAACTCCCCGACTGCTCACCTCTCTTTAGCTCTCTCACTTTGACGTCTCAGGTACGCGAGCTCGTTTTTTTGTTGCGAGGCGAATTTCGTACTCGAAAATCACACACACAAACGGCCCATTACTACCTCCTGCCTTCTCCGCTATCCTCTCTGCGTCTTCCCTCTTTCTGGAGATATAACCTAGCTTGGCTACCTTTCCATATTGTTTCCGGTTCGTTTGTCGCCACCGGGCGGATTGCGGGCAAGCTTTACTCTCCACCTTCACCTTCGGCTACTACAACTCCTTGATACGTCCGTGCGCCTGCCGCACAAAAGCTTTTCGCGGAGTATCTCATATCCTCAACGGGACGCGTCACAACTAAAAATACCCCACCGTGTCTCACTTCAACCTGTCCACACAACACAACGACAACTAACAACCACACACTGAGCGCGGCAGACATGACTGAGAACACTCTCTTTTTCGATGGTGAATAACATATGCGCGTCCCACTCGCGCTCTGCGCTGACAGAGTTTACAGGCGATGAGACCATTGACCAGATCCAGCTCGAGGACGATCTCACTGACATGGAAATTGCGGGCGATGGCGGCGACGAGGAGGAGATTATGGACGACGCCGAGGTTTCAGATGATGTAAGTACACTATATTGCCGCTTGGAACCACCGACTGACAGCCCGTAGCCCGACGACGATGACTTCAAGCTCGATGGCTATGGGGACCTTGGCATCATTGAAGAAGATGACGATGACGATGACGATGAAGAGGACCAAGTCTACGACCCTGAGTACGACGAGAGCGTCACTGGCCAGAAGCGCAAGCGCGTCAAGCCTGCCTTCGCTGCCCAGACCAACCGCGCCCTTCAGCGCTCCACCCTACGCACTAAGGCCGACAATGGCGACCCCTTCATCTTGGACGAAGACACTGGCTTCGTGACCAAGCCATCGTCCCGTGTTCCTGGTACTTTCGGCCGTCGTGACCGCAAGAAGGGTGAAACCTTGCCTGCTTACCACAAGCGTGTCTCCCATGAGCTCGACTCTGACGATGAGCTCATGATGAACATGCGCGAGAAAGGCTTCAGTGACCGCCAGATCGCCGACAAGCTTGCTAAGGATGGTCGCGTTCGCTACGACCAGAAGTCAATCTCCACGCGTATCATGCGCATCCGTCTGGCACAGGCTGACAATGTCGACTTCCTTCTTCGCGAGGGGTATAAGGAGTGGGAGTTTGAGGACGTGAGTTGCTGCTGGCACTTGTTCATGTTATTTGCCCTAACTAACGTTTCCTTGTAGGACTCTCTCCTCATGCAGGCCTACGCCCTCGCCGACATTGAGATCAAGTACGAGGTAGAGCGCATGCGTGCCTGGCGCTTTCGCAAGGTGTCTGAGTACATGCGTCGCCTTAACAAGGAGGCTCTTTTCTCCGCCACCGCCTGCCGTGAGCGCTGGAATGCCCTGACTGAAGGCACTGCTCGCATTCCTACCGAGCTGGACGATGATCCGGATGCCCGCCGCCTCGAGCTCGAGACCTTCCGGGAGACTCGCGAGCAGGCCCGCAACAAGGTACAGGCCGAGAAGGATGCCAAGGAAGCCATTGAGCGCAAGGCCAAGGACGAGGCTAGGACCCGCAATGCTCAGAAGGCCGAGGAGATTGCGTACAAGCGCCAGCAGAAGGAAGAAGAGAAGGCTCAGCGTGCCATGCAGCGCGCTGCTGCCGCACAGGTTAGGTCCCAACGCGCCAAGGAGCACGCCACTGCTCGCGCTCAACGCAACGCCCAGATCAAGAAGCAGAACGATGCTGCCGCGAAGAAGGCGAACAAGGGCAAGGGCAAGGATAAGGCCGCTCCACAGAAGACTTCATTGAGCGCGGAGACCCTAGACCTCCCCAACTCCAAGATCACCGCAGAGACTCCAGACCCGCGCGGTTACCTCAATGTTACAGATCTCGCCAAGATGTGCGCCGACCGCGGCCTCGTTACTACCGGCAAGGAGAAGAATGAGCTTCTCGACTCCCTCAAGGACGCCGACGAGGAATGGTCCCAGAGCGACCTCAACAAGCTGTGCCGCGCCAAGGGCCTCAACGTCAGTGGCGGCAAGCTCCAGATGAAGTATCATCTGGCGCTTGCTGCCGCACAGGCCTGCGGTTCGTTCCAGGCCGGCT
>TARA_R110002003_G_scaffold48_3_pt1 | contig 44230 bp, 44 predicted proteins | sample TARA_R110002003 | Tara Oceans TARA_R110002003 (sample SAMEA4396441) | marine metagenome | biome: Westerlies Biome; feature: [SRF] surface water layer (ENVO:00010504); material: water (ENVO:00002006), including particulate matter (ENVO:01000060) such as... | depth 5 m | reverse complement strand
CCCCAATGATCATTGGAGAGATCAGTGCTTCAATTGCGATCATCACAGATGCTAGAGCGGGCGAATGGACAGCTTAGCTGCGATGCTGGACCATGAATTGATGTTCCAATGTGCTTTCAAGCATTTGAGACCCTCATTTTTATTCAGGCATTCCGTTGACGTCCATAATCTTGGATTCTTCCAACCATTGAGAGTACATATGAGAGAATTTAACTTCGCGTTGCAGTTGCGATGAGAGTAGTGTGAAGCCATATGCGAACAGTATCACATGCGAATATACGGAGTATTCATTGCTCTTCCGCATTTTTTGGTGAACTTACGCGAAGATGCTGTGAAGAGGTTGCAAGAGGGTCCGGAGTCAACTTAGACGCCGAGGCTGGGATGTGGCTGGTGCATGACATCAACCGACGCGCAACAAAGCCCTCACCTCAACGAACGCGTCGGAGACAGCGCAAGTACGTTGGATATATAGTGTATGCCCCTCAGTCGAACCGCGGTCAAGCAACACGATCAGTAAGGGCGTATCTAACTCTCTTCATCGTGTCGCATTCCTCAACATAAAGAGAAACGACATACACATCGCCACTGCTACAATGCCGGCCAAGAAGCGCAAGGCCGCCGAGTCAGACTCCGCCCTTGAGTCCAACAAGAGAGTAACTCGGTCTTCAACAAAGACAAATGCGCCAGTTGAGCGACGCTCCAGCGACCCGATCAAAGCCGAGTCAAAGCCGTCGAAGGGTTTAACCACAACTTCGACAGTCAATCGCAAATCGAAGGTTACGAAAGAAGAAGACAGGCCTAAAACAGCACCAACAACCAAACATCGAAAGACTGAAACCATCGATAAAGTCTCTGATGAACGGTCTGTCTCAACATCCATCAATGTCGAAACGTTGTCCATCACTTCCGACGCGGTCAAGAACCCTGTACAATGCGCCATCTACCCATCTTCTGGTTGCCTCAGCAATCCTTCACGAACACTGATCTTCACGCATGGCGCTGGTGGTACGCTAAGCGCTCCTGCTGTCGTCAATTTCTGCACAGGCTTCGCGACTGCACTTCCTGTCCTCGCATTCCAGGGCTCCATGAACCTCGGATCTCGCGTCAAGGGTTTCCACGCATGTATCGAATATCTCGAAGAGAAGAGTAAGAAGGAGAGTGGAAGCTTAGTGCTAGGCGGACGAAGTATGGGCGCCCGAGCCGCTGTGATGGCCGCCTCCGAGATCCTCGAAACCCATCCCGAGGACGGCAAAATCGACATCATCCTCGTGTCGTATCCCCTCAAAGGCCCTAAGGACACACGCGATCAGATCCTGCTAGACCTCCCGGCTTCCGTTAATGTGCTATTCATCATTGGCGACAGAGATAGCATGTGCCCGTTGGACCTACTGGACCAAGTTCGAAGCAAAATGAGGGCAAAGAGTCAATTAGCGATTGTTAGAGGCGCGGATCATGGTATGCATACTAGGCCTGCTAAGCTAGAAAAGGATATGGGCGAGGAAACAGGTCGGATAGCGGCGGATTGGGTAGCTGGAAGAAGACGAGATGAGGCGGTGTACATAGGTGAGGAAGCGTAATTCTGTCAACCCTCGACACCGAAATCAACTCCAACCATCAGCATCACGCGTCCGCAAAGATATCTCTAAAACATCAAGAGTGTAAGGAAATCGATCATTAAAGCCCCGAGGGCATCCAGCCCGCCCTGTAACGCCTAAGTTTATAATACACTGAAGCACACCCCACCACCTCATCCCCTACTCCTCCCTCTCCACCACAACCCCCTCATCCCACTCCTCCTCCTCATCCAACACCCCCGCAAACTCCCCAGCCAGCGCCAACTCGTCGCTCGCGCTCAAGACGCCTTGCATCTCCGCCGAAGCAATCTCTTCATACACGGCAGTAATGCCGCTAACGCGGCACACGCGCGCGACACTGGCCATCATCACCAGGCCCAGCATGGCAAACGGGCCCACGGCCACCAACTGGGAGAATTGGCTTCACTTGGTCAGCAACATACCTCAAGGACAACAAGTGAAGGCAAATTGAACGTACCAGTACCACTGGTGAATGGTGTCTTGGTCCCAGTAGCGAAGCCTCGCCTCGAGCTTGGCTTCTTTCTCTTTCTCCTTGGCGAGCTCCAAGTCCTGGAGCAGGAGGCCGAGTTGCTTTCGGAAGGCGGCGAGGGACTTCCACCAGTGGGAGCGGCGGTGCTGGTTCTTGTTGCGCACGAAGAGCTTGTCGAGGAGGGCGTAGATGTCGTGCAGCATGGCCTTTTCGTTGGGAGTCGCGATCAGCAGGGCTGCGGCGGTGATGGTGGGCATCATGGTGGTGCTGATGGCCATTGCGAGGGTGGACAGGCGTTGATATGGTAGTGTTGATGGGAGCTGTGGATGGGCCTGCGACGGTAGTTACGCGTGCTGATGCGCTGGCTGGCGTATGTAATGTGGCGATGGCGGTAGGTTGCCGTGCACGGATGCGGAGCAGATGTGCGTGCGCGTAGCTTCAAGGGCGTCTGGTTATGATGATAGTATTCCCGTAGGTATGCAGCTTGCCGTCAATAGTAATCGTCTCCTGGGTCGCGTTCAGGTGGAATGGTCGAGTTGGGTGAGCAAGCTTGGGGTGGTTGCATGCTTTGAGCGAAGCTTTAGGAGACGAGAAAATTTTACACGGGCGCAACGACAATGAGGGTGAAGAGGGAGATGGACTATTGTGCGGTGAAGACAATAACAACGAGGACTCGACGAGTGTGCCAGTGCTGAGGGCCAAAGCTTCGGATGCTGTAAGGCACACAACAGGCGCGTTATGTAAACGGCAAACGGGATGAATCTAGCTTAATCTAGGTATACCACATGTGTCCCAGACTTTGTCCAAATTCAACGGCGCAGGTGTTCCGAGTATATGGTGGTGCCTGTTGATCGCATATATATCTTGATGAGGCTCCAAGCTCGTGACTGAATTTGCAAAGCGGTGTAGCCTCTGCGAACACGAGAAGTATAGTGCTACCCAAAAGTCCTCGCTATTCCAGAAGTTCCAGCTGTCGGTCCTCGTGAAGATGTCTGAGGTAAGATGCGGGCAATATTGTGTAACTATGCGGTTGCAATGAGCCTACCGGGGGTCGTCGTGCGGAGGCGGAGGTCAGAATGGCGGGCGTATGATCTTTACGGGGTAGTACAGCGCTGAGCTGTAGGACGATTCAGATGCGGAAGGCGTAGCTATCCATTGCCGTGAACGAATGTCAGAGTCATCTAAAAATGCGCCTGGTGTGTGCCGTCGGCCTGAGACTAGTGCGTGCGTAGAGGTCGTGGTAGGACTGTCCTGCTGTTCGAGGGCCGTTCGACTTTGCGCCAAGTCCCAGCATTGAGCATGCTTGCTGATTCTGATTCTCTCGCCACTATAGTTGAGAACTCGAAGGTTGCGTAGGTCTCATGCAAGTAAGCTGCAGAGATCATAGGGCCGTGATAGTGGTTCGGAAGATTTAGCTGCGTTCCGTACCCCTGGTTTGATTCGGCGCCATGCTTGACTTTCTGTGTGGGGCAGCTTTTCCTAAGAGCCACAACGTCGACCCCTACCACACCACCTCCAAGATTGCCAGCGGCCGACCTACGATGCTCAGCGCGCTGGGAAATACGCGCGGTCGCGTAGAGGATGATAATAAGGGAGTGATGAGACTCCTTATCCGCCGTAGGGACTTTCACAGGCGACCGACACAGCTGCTCTCCCTAGCAACCACCCCTTCTTCCGCACCGACAGCAGTCCGATAACAACGACGAGGATCTCGCGAGAGGCCTATAGGCATAGAATCGAATTCTGGACGGCTGCATACTCTACAAGGAGTTGTACGCGACGGAGGGTGCGCCGACAAATGGTGGGCGCCATCTTCCGGGCCTTCGGACAACCACAGCAATCGCGGACGACTACGGGAGGACGAATCAAATGCTAACATTCACGGACTGACTCTTCGAGTTCTCAGCGCGTACTTCATCTGACTAGCTGTCGCAGGAAGCCTTGGGCGTTGCACGGCCATGGCGGGGAACAGCAGCTACCCGGCCGCAGCAAACACTATCCGCCGCACTTGGTGCCTCGAACCGCTCGAAGACAACGGCTCGGGAACTTTGGCGGAATCAAAGGTCGCTTCTACAAGCCGCTTTCATTTCGATCCTGCAAGTCGAATCGCTTTGGGAGCGCCCATGACCCTTCGACCCAAATGCAACCTTCATAGCATGGTCGGAGATGCGGGGATGGGAACATCGTGGCAGCACTTGGAGTACGACACCGCCATGTGGACCTTAGACAACCAGGCAGGCCGGTCTGTAAGCCCTAGCTGTCGAAGACGGCACCTTGATTTCAATGGGTGGTCCCGGTGCATGGCGGCGACGGCACCACGAATCCCAAACTCCGGTTCCACAAACCTTCGCACACGGACATTGTGCAGCGCTCACACCTAAGATGTTCAGTCAGGAAGGACATTTGACTGTATCGAAGGTCAATGTAGTCTCCGCGATGGATACACAGCCACGGATTGGGTTCGATGGTGCAGGCGGCATCTTTGTCAGGTGGGTGAACCTCTAGCAAAGCCAAAGAGACACAGCGTCGACTTCCGTATTCAGGACGACCTTGACATCAAGCGGCATCGTCGGGCAAGATGCGAGTACCCGCTGCAGTGCGTCTTGGACGTTGTACCTTCGAAGAGGACCACCGACATCGACCGGGACGCGACCTTCAGAGCTCTGCACGTACGGAAGTCCTGATTAGCCAATATGTTTCAACCCGCGCAAGCCCGAGACAGACTCTTTATACCCTTAGACATCCCGGTCCGAACATTGGTCTGTACGACACGCTGTCCACCAGGACCTATGGCGAGGGCACATGTCGACTTGCTGCATGTCGGAAGGCAACCTCTCGAAGGACCACACGTGTGCACTGGCCGATGTTCCAAGGTTGTCAATTTGGCAGTAAGCCATCGAAAATTGCTGTGTGGTGGACCCCCCTTTGGCGCTGCTAGGTAGGCTGAGCACATCACGATGGGCACAGAGAGGTCGTCCATCGAGACCAAGACACGGCGGCAGCCCACGTTCCTTAAATGATCACTCGCGACATGCATCTGCGATATTGGTGCAGCGGATCTAGCATGCGATGACTCGGTGGTATGTGAGTTGCGAGTTGCGACGACTTGGAACGATGGATGCTCCATGCTCCCCACAACTCGACGGTACGCCTCATTCCCAGCAGCACTGCTAGGCATGGATGCTAGGACTGCGACCTCGCATCGAATATGTAACCAGGCCTCAGCTTGTTGAAGTACTGTCACTCAGACCTCTAATCTCGCCAGAAGATAGAGAGGTGAATTTGACGGCCATCCTCATTCTGGTTGGCTTGATCCCGTCAAGTCAGACCGAACAGGCCGGAGCTTCTTTGCGATGCCACCACATCGACTGAGATTGGCTCCATGCTGCTCTTGGTCGGCACTATTCGCGTTTTTCTCATGGAGGTTCCGTGTTTCAGCAATGGCGCCAGCATGCTTTGAAAGCTCATGTTGAGCACAATCCCATGTTCACCGCGCTTCAAGTCATCCTTTACTCTTGTACAGCGTCGGCGGTCACGATCGTGAATTATGAACGATCGGTGCCACCGCAATGGCCCTTCAAAGCTCATCGCAATGGGTTATTGCCGATAGTCCCCATCTTCATAACAGACATGTTCTGGCTGTACGACGGGCCGAATGCCAAGCTGAGCTGTTTGGCGAAGATGCGTACCGTTCACCATCTCGGCGCATCCGCAAGTCGTAGATACTGTTCGACAATGCCTGACAAGCCTTCCAAAGCGATATGCTAGGTTGCTGCCATCTGCATACTAGGTTCAGGCTTCGAACGCAGCTTTGCCTAACGGTCGTCCTGGGTTGCGTCAAGGGCAAGAGGTTTCCTCCACCTGCCAACCACAATTGGCTACGGTACAGGAGCCAAACAGGAGCCATGACAACCCTCATCGAGATGTGTCAAGCCGTGACTTCGAAGGTGGTGCCATGTTCCGGGATCAAGGTTCTTCGAGCCTGAGTACGGCGCGGCTCACACTTCCCCGCACGACTCAGGGGCGAAGCGGTTGAGCGAAGCTAGCGCAACCAGTCTTCGCCGCCGCGGCTGAACGGACTGCGAACATGTGTCATTGCTGTCTCCGCGGACATGCAATGAAACTCCGTCTCATGCTTGCTCAGATGACCCAAACCAACTTCGGTACCGAACGAGGGCAGCTGAAGAATACATGCTGTATCGATATCCACATCCAAGATGCCTGTCACGACTATCGCATACCGCTTCGAGATCCAACGGATTTCTCCAGACAAGGTCCCATGTGAAGTCAGCACCACACCGATGCGCACACATACGACGCTTCAGTGATCATACATTTTCGGAGGGTTTTGCCCGAACTGTTCTACACAGTTGCGGAGCCGCTCCTACGATCTGCCTTGGTTTGCTTCTCGGTCGTTTCGCATTTTCAAATTCTTTCGGATTGGTCGATTATGGTAGGAACCCAGGCAAATCTCTGCCTGGAGTACTCTGGATGGACGAGCTAGCACGACGATGGCCATGCCGACAATTCTCCCGTCGAAGCACGCCTGGCCACAAGTTCGAGCGCTTCGACAGCCCGATAACGCCCAAAAGTCCACGACGAACAGGGGTGACCGAAATCAAGACGTTATTGCTGTTGTCGATGACGTTCGCCGCTGGCCGTCGCGATGCCATAGACCTGTTGTATCTGCTTTTAGAGCAGATGCCTGCACCGAATGCTTGCCGTACATCTCATCGTCCTTGCCCGCTGTCTCGAGGAGATGTATGCCGACACGATGGTGCCGACCCTCACACAGCGTGTCTGCCGGTGCTATCATTCAACTCGTTCGAAACCAGTCATTCGCGTGGGAGAGGTCGTTGCGTCAAGAAAACAGTCGTGTCTCTGTGTGCGCTTGTAAACCTGGGTTAGCATGTTGGCTTATCAACGTACACGCGGGCACGACAACTGGTTGTGCAGGAAGCTTACATTGAAAGCATTCGCATCACCAGGTGCAGATTGCTGTCCGTGGTGGGTTCCCGGAGTCAAGGCCAGCATCCACCTCGGCGCAGCATACCTAGGTGTATGTTGTTCTCGCTGCTCTATTATCTCGACGCTGAAATGCACCGTTGCCGCACCGGCTCTCGTGCTGTGGTATAATGGTGGTCGGTTCGGCGCCCTGAGTTTGGTAGCCCCGCTGCGAAGGTGTGAAGAAGCCGCCGCGAACCCAGCTCGCAAGATTGCCCGCACTGTGTGCCGAGCCGGTGTGCCAACGATGCGCATCTGCTTTCTTGTCAAAGTAGGATGCGCATCGTGGTGTTGAGGTGCTGCGGGCAGTCGATGAGGGGCAGCAAACCAGCCTGGCGCCAGGAAGCAAGCAAAGCCACTGTGTGCGGGCATGGCAAGGCACCGCCTAGATGCCTTGGAGGATACTGTGTTGCTGAGTGGAGCTCGAAAAGACGCAAGAGTCCTCAGGCAAGCCTGTATGCGAGGCATCCTACCCTTGTGGCCCGGTGGAGACGTCGGCCTCTTCCGTGAGAGCCCGCATCGTTGGAAGTTCGAGGCATCCGATCGCTGCACTGGTAGCTTTCTGCGGCTTCTTGGAGACCGGTGGAGGTGTCCTCGTCGCCAGTGGGCTGTTCGGGAGTCTCTCGTCGTTGTCGATGGCTGTGAGATTGTCGTGGTGTTGCGGCGGGCATCATTCATGCTGGTGGGACTACAACACCACGGCCAGCATCGCGGACTATGGCGGCCCGTGCGCCCCTCCCAAACAGCGTTTCCTCGCCATGCTCGACGCCCAGCGGTCCGAGAAGACTGCACGGGGTGGTAGGGCCATCTTTGGGTCCCTCACAATAAGCTAGAGGCATTATTGAGTTTCCGAAGGCCGTGCCGGTGGCTGCATGTGACTGCATAGTGCCAGCACGGAGCTGATCGTGGAACACTCCCCACAGATCTGCGAGCCTCGGCGGTGAGCGGAGAAGACGGCGCAAAGAGGAAGAAGATAGTATATCTATTCAGGATGCATATTTTCAGCTTTGATCGGGGACGTAGTATCAGAGTCTGAGATGTTCATTCTGTTTGATATGCTCCTCTTCCTGCTCGCATTCTGCATGCTTCCTGCCTTCAAGCGTCGACTTTTCCATGTCCTTCGTATGGCTTGTGAGGCTTTGATACTGCTCTTCTTGTTCGACACCGTTGGGATAAGCATACTAGGATGAGCATGCTTCTATCAGCATCATCCTGCAAGTTTCGCAGCTGCGTGCTATGCTCTTGATACCGTTGAAGGGGGCCACAGAGTCAAACAACCCCTGAGCGAGCCCCACAAACAACCCACGGTTCCTGCCGTCCAAGCTATCAACGTCAGGCAAGATTGGTCATCGGACCGCTGAAGCTGAAGTTGCCCCTCAATCACAAGCTTCCTTCTCGCCTCCTGCATTCTCCTCCACTCTCTTCCCCGTCCACTCCCTTGCACGGCACTGAGCGCTTTTCGGGCATTCTTATGTCAATTCCGTCACCAACGGCAGCAGGATGATCCCCGTGAGCCATGTTAATAGCTTTCGAAGTAGTTGAGAGGATGTGGTGAGTCCTCAAATGGAATGAACGACAACATGCCGGTTAGCGACACCGTGGATGCTGCCATGGCGGTTGGGAACGTTAGCGATCGTGAACAGTACCAGCTTTCAAGGCAAGAGATCTAGCATCATACTGCTTGCATCAGAAAGTCTAATGACGACCCCTCCATAGATCACCTCCGCCAGTCGCCAGCGCCGCAGTGGTAGCTCAGTCCGACCTCGCCTTGCACCGCTACTACTCCGCAGCTATGCGACGCAAAAGTCACACACTTGGGACGCTACTCGGAGCTCTATTCGTACTACGAAGATGAAGTTTGGTTGCAGAATCGAGAAGTGGTGCTTCTTCTTCCAAACTCCAGCAAGCCAGTCGATCCAACGCCACCTCCTGAGTACCACGACTGCGCCAACATATCCCACACGTTTTCGATCTCTCACGAGCTATCTTCGACGACCCTCAGGACCCTCACAGGGATTCATGACCTTGCGAGATCTGGTTGTGCTGTCGTACAAGCTCTTGGCTAAACAGCGGACAGCAACTGTCCGACAACGACTCGGACAAGCAAAGACCAGGTGGGGACTCCGAGCTTCGAGCAACTACATGCTTTCGCATAGTAGGTATTACACCGGGTTTGCCATTATGGTCGTGGCGTTGTACCTCACGTCAATCTGTTCGCAGCTGACAACTATGGCCCCGACCACACAACCTCGGCCACAATATCAGCATTTGCTTGCTTACGCCTGCCTCACAGGAGCAAATCTAGGGATGCGATGTTTGTAGTCCATCCGTGAGAACTTTCAATACCTACCGAAACGCCCCCGCACCAATCCGCTAGTTGGTGATTCACCACACCCAACCACATCCAACACACTCTTCGACCTCAACGCTCTCCTCAAGACTACATGTCGCTCTCCACGGCTTGGGAACTATATAACATGTTACCCATCATCCACCTCGCGAAGTCTCCGTCGTCCTACCAATATGCCGAAGTGCCAGATCGCTTGTCGACGAATCGTCAAGTCCCGACCCCTTCGATCCTCACTACTCGTTCAAAGCTCGCCACACGCGTTCCAAACCCCGAGAGCTATACGAAGCGTACATCTACACTGTACTTAACAAGTATGGCCTGCCCAGTGCGGCTGCACGTTGAGTATTCGACATCAACGCATCGCCGACCTGGACGATGGTTCCAGACCACACTTCCATCAAATTGCACCATAACTCTACCAGACCTTCGGAGCTCATTTGCGGCGCTTTCGTCAATATCATGGCACAGTTTTGGATGCTGCAGAGGATTGATGCTTCTGTACGCCGCCATCGCCACACCGAATCGGACGACCCTACCCTCGATGTTCGACTTCTTCACGAATACTCAACCTAAGCCGATGGATATCTGGCGGCTACCTCTTCGAGCTCCCAACGTCCTCCTCAGCGAGTTTGGTGACTCTCCCAGCTCAGTTGCGTGAGGTTATGTCATTGGCGCTCCTTCTCTTGCTCACGAAGTCTACACTCTCAAGGATGGCGGTAAACGTCTTGCCGTCAAACACATATTCTCTCTACATCTGGGCTTGCGAATTTCAAGCAACTCAGTGACGGGACAACCCTGCTGAGCCATATCATCACGGGGACTACAATTCACTATATCGCAACCTCACAAGTCGTGTGTTGCACCATACCCAACGTACGTGGCGTTGCTCTCGGCCACCTCAGCAAGAAGCCATCGCCAAAGCAATCAAGTCAGAAGGTGTCATCACGAAACAGTACATCACGAAGCAGGAGAGAAAGCATTTGGTGAGCAATGCTCTTTGTTGGTTGTAAGAAAGGAAAGTAGAGTACATCCGTGGGACCATCCATCACCTGGTCAGAGATCGTCAATCTGAAACCATCGAAACTCGAACCCAGATCATCTCGAAAACAGTCTCGAAAACAGTCTCGAAAACAGCCCAGAAGGCATGCACATTCTATGTGTGCCTCTAAGTATGCCCAGGAAGTCTTCCCGAAAGCTTCAGTCAGAACAGCCATGTCGAAAACACGAACAGATCGAAAACAAGGAAAGAACAAGGAAAGAAATCATCAGGCCAGGGGAGTGAAGAAGCGCAACTTGCATGTCGATGCGATCGAAGACGAGATCAATCGAGTCGAGCTGTAGAAGCAATGCTCTCACATGAAAGGGTTGATACCGTACTCAGAAGTCAAGGTACGGACAGAGCGAGGGTAAGCGGGGCTGTCATGCATGCGAGAGCCTCCAATGACACCGTGGTTGACCGGGACCGAAATCGGAGCAGGCTGGTGCTCTGCGAAGTACTGGGCGACATGCGTCAACGGGATATAGTCGAACGGAATGAGGCCAACTTGGCCTTGGCCAAACGTGACCGAATACCAAACTTCGATGTCCTGCTTCGAGTCTTCCGTGAGGCCTTGGAAGGGTGGAGGGGCGGCGCGCTGCCTAGCATAGTGCATAGCGGCTTCAAGCACGTCGCGAGGGGTGCCACGATCATACGGACTAGAACGCATACGATTCTCAGTAATGGACGACGAATAGTTGTGAGGCGGGTACAGACCAATAGTGCGAGCTGAGTCCATGGAACGCTGGAGCTTGGAGAGGTTGTCGGGCTCAGCGAAGGACTGCTCAACGCCAACATAGCGAACCTTGCCAGACTTCTCAGCCTCCGTGTAGGTCAAGAACAGGCGAGGACGGCAGAATGGAGTCTCCTGCATGACCGAGGAGTTGCGGAACTTCTGGATGAGTGCCTCACGGCCCTGGATGGTGGCGTAGGAGATCTCAGCAGCCTTGATGGAACGGAAGCCGAGCCAAAGACGACCCTGGATCTTATCCATGAGCATGGCGATGCCGCGAACGTTATGGAAGTTGATGAATGCATAACCAACGTTGCAGGCGGACTTGAAGTCGATGCGAAGATAGATGAAGTCGTACGAGCCGAAGCAAGCCGCGTCAAGGATTGCCTTCAGTTGCATCTGAGAAGTGGTCAGCGAATCATCAAGAGCATGGAGCAAGGAAACAAACCCAGTCCATCTTGTTCGGGATGTTGCGAAGCATCACTGTGGTGCGAACGTCGCTGCCATCGTCAATGCGCTTGCGAATGACCTTGTTGTGCTGGTCGGCGGGATGCATCTTGTCACGAGAGAAGAACGGAGGGTGCAAGCCGCGAGGAGGAATGGTGAAACGCTCGACGGAGAAAGCGACAGCATCCATGGTAACCCAATCGTAGCTCTTCTGCAACATGGTCAGCATGTGGGACGGGGAAAGACAAAGCGGACTTACGTTGTTGGTGTTGCCATAGACAGGATCAAGAGCGAGCGATGAGATGCAGCGGTTGGCGGCATCGATGGAGTGGAACTCGATGCGGAACACGAGATGCATCTTCGGGATGAGTGTATCAACATGCACGATGGCTCGAACGGTGCCGTAGATGCCACAGACCTTCTCGACGCCTTTCTTGACAGCCGCCAGGTCCTTGCTGCCAAAGTCCCAGCAGGGCTGGTCGGGATTCGGGCGGATCAAGATTGACAACGACATCTGACCTTCGAAGACGTTGACGCCCGTTGTATCACCACACTTAGCCATGTTGTACTCAGTTGAGGTGACATACTTGACAACAAAGCCGAGCTTCTCTAGCTTCTTCTTGCCGGCAGCAGCATCGATGAGGTCGTCATAGCGCAAGTAGACACCGCGAGCGTATCCTGGAACAGCCGTGTCGAAGCACTCGTACTGGTTCATCATCAGCAAAGGTTAACAAAATCAGGAGATGGACACTTACGATCTTCAACTGGTGCTGGACGCTCCAGAGCTCATGCTCGGGGTCCTGACCAGCCTTGATGCCATCGGGTAGCTGGACGATGCTCTGATAGCGGGACACGAACTTCTTGTCGTTCATGTCAACTTCATTGCTGAACCTACCAGGGACGTATGGGGCGGGATGGGGAAGGTCATCAACCTGCTCAGCGTCGTCATTGGGAGACAGGCGACGGATGGCTTCACCGATCATAGCCACCAGGCCTGTGCCACGGCGACGATGAGTAGTGGTGCGAGCAGCCTCAGGCGAGTACAGAGTAGCCTCGGTGCCGGCGAAGGGACTAGAGGTCGGATCACCGCCAACGGACGACTGAGGTGAGTGACGAGACATGTTGAAGGTGTCGATGAAGGTGGTGGGTTGTGTGAGGTGATGGTCAAGAGGAATGGTCAACGATCAAACAAGAGGTGGATGTTGGATCGAGTGGAGAAGGGGAGCGAGGGTTGAGGAAGAAAGAAGGAAAAGGTGGAAAGGGCGAGGGGGGCAGCCTCTTTTATGCCTGGAGCTGCGAAGCACCGGCCACCTCCTCACGTGCAGCACTATACCTCTCCAGGCTTCGAAGCGGCAGTATTCTGGGCAACGATGGCCTCATTGTTCACGTTGTCCCGAAGTTACCGCAAGGAGCAGGCGAGATGCGTGCTGAAGAGGTTGTGATGATGGTGTAGGCGATGCGGAGATCCGACCCCTGCCCATCGATCGTGGCGGAATGGCACAAGCGAGCACCCCAAACGCAGCATCATGAGAAAGCCCTCGTCGAGCTCTACAACCTCCGCTATTCAGGCCTGTATGGCAAGATGGTGGTTGGGCGCGCATCCCAGTTGCAAGATGGCCCCTGACCTTGGTGTTCCACTACCAGCCATGAGCCTCACCTATCGTGAAGCTACCCCTGCTCCTTCCAGTCTGTTCTGGTGTGACTCTACCTGGTCACCGCCTCACGGTACCTGCCGATGAAGCAGGGAAGGAAGGAGCAAAAGGGGCGTGCTCCGCGGGGCTGGGAAGGCAGCAGCAAGGTCTGAGAGCCTTGTGAGCAAAATTGGGGAGTGAGAGTGCATATGGCAGCCCGTGAGGGCGCTGTGGTGCATCGTGAGGAAGGCGTGTCCAGCACGAGAGCAGGCCTGAAGCTTAAGGAACACGATCATGAAGTACTTGGGAGACTGCGAAATGACCCCCGGAGACTCAAAGAATGATTCGGCAGTCCAGCGAGAAGCAGGGAGGGTTGGCACGTCAATTGCTGAAGCTCGCCGGGTGCGGGAGTGGGCAGCTTTGCCCAGCAGCTCAGAGAATCAAGAGCAGCTGGAATTGCTCCAAATCCGCTGCTCTGACGCTGTTGAGACAGAGCGAGCGAGAATTGCGGTATAAGCATCCATATAGGCTCAGGAGGTCATCACAGGTAGGACTGGCTATGTTCGTGTGAGCGACAACAGTAGCAGGAGCGCCCGACCACGGCCGCGAGGTCGAAGGCGAGAGCATCCGCATCACTGGCTTCGCTGGCACGCGAGCTTCAAGAGGCTGCGTCAAAGGTGACCAAAAGACTCTCAAGCCAAAGGCTACCACTGGAGCTCATGGAGATTGTCCAGCTCGCTGCTTGAAGTTGTGGGCAGCAGCAGCAGCAAGAACTACTAAGCACGCGTACGAGCTGCAGAGGACGAGCAGTACACCCAGACTGGCCGCCAGCATAACGGTCTGCGGATCACGAAGCTAAAGTCTATACACGGCGTTGCAGGCCTTGATGGCGAGTCGCTGTGCTGTGCGCCCCGCGGCTGTCAACCGGGAAGGAGCCACGCAAACATCAAGTCTGACAGCCGGACTGACAGCTGTGACGGCTCTGACAGCGCGAAAGGACCACTGACACGTCGAACAGTACAGGTGCTTACATACAAGAGGAACGAGTGAGGAATAAGTGTTATGCGACAACGTGGGCTGAGTGCCATCGTGACACTCGCAGACGCTCGGTCTACGGGTGCAAGAGTGCGTGAGACAACACCGGCCTTGACATCACAGTATTTGCAAGCAGGTAAGAAGCTCAAGGTAGGCTGCATTGATTTCTGCTACCCCTTTCCTGCGTCTTCTCAGCGAAGAGCGCTTTCCATTGTTCTCTTGCAACCTGCTGCTACGAGTGTGTCCTCTTCTCAACCTCCAACAACCTCCAGAACCTCATTGCGCCATTTGTTGCGTAATTCAACTCCAATCAGCCTTATGTAAGGGGATAGGGGCTGCCAAGCTGTCCCAGGTCTGGCTGGCAGGATGCCCTAGCTGCTTGGCTCGAGCCGAGGGCATGCCTCAGCGAAGGACATCGCCATTGCCAGCAGCGTACCAGTATAACCTCTTATGCTGCCTTCCTCTCTTAGCCTTTGTGTGTATCTTTGACGCTCGTTTCGAATCGAATCGTTCTCGGCTGCGATGGGTTCGTAGTTGCGCGGTCGATCCCGAAGTATTGTCTCGCCGAAGTGAGGGATGTTGGTGCCTACATCAATGTCAGTATAGGACCCTCGAATTCTTGTCACCGCTCCAGGGCTTTTGAAACACTCCGAGCGTTGGGCGTGAAGCGATACTCGTCTTGCGCTCGCGCTGCCTATAGATGCCGGAACCTGTGATAGAGGTAAGCGACGACACTCAGTCTTGAGACCACCGTAAGTATACCGTGAGCTTTTCCTTAACTTTCCTCCCTCTCAGGCCTTTCTCCTAGACCCTCCGCTTTCATCTCCTTCGTTGTGCTCTCGTCGCTGTCTATCTTTCTGGGAAGAAGAGTCCGATTCAGGACGAGGGTTGTCCTTAACGAGGGAGGCTGTCGTAGAGATTGACCTCGATTTCAGGCTCGCATCTCTCGCTCTATCGGTGGGGACATCTAGAATCTGTCGAAAGCTCGAAGTAGGGGACGATATGGACGGCGTGGGAATTCGACTCGACGGCATCCTGAGGCGCATAACAGCAGTGTTCTCGAAGCGCATCTCACTTACCTTGAAAAAGTGTCAGTCATGCCCTGGCGATTGTCGATACTATCCTTGAGGAGTTTGCGCTGGCTGCTGCAGCTCAGGTAGGATGTGGAAGTTGAGTCAGCCGCGCTGCGGAGCCGACCGTTGATTCGAGAGTCAGATCCAGCAGAGAAGGGAAGGGTACGATGGGCGAATTTGGCGGTGATCTATTGCGATGAGTTGGTGTTGTTCATTTTCGCACCCACCAGACACGCGCACCTGCCTGTCATCGCAGAAATGCTTGGCGCTAGCGAAGGAAGGAGCCTACAACATCAGGGCCAGCAGATGACTGCGAGCCGGCAGTATATACTTCAAGCTAGGAAGAAGCAGCTTCATGACGACCTGACAATACTCGGTGCTTCATGCGGTCGATTCTTGGACCTCCGCATGCCTACGGGGCCGGTACACAACTCGAAGGTCTCCCAATTCTATACCCAAGACAGCTTTGAGGGCATGCAGAGAGCAGCCCTGCGTCATGTTCTTCTGCTGAAACAGAAACACAGAGTAACGCGCGCCTCTGCATCGCATACTGTGTGCGCTCTTCCAGCAGCCGAACGTGCGTCTGAGACTGTAAAAGCTAGCTCAAACTACCAATAATTTGGCGCGTGAGCGAACAAAGCACTCCACGCCAGAATCAACAATTGACTGAGCCTCAACAGCCTCATAGGACTCGCTGTCAAGTTCGCGCGCCTTGCGCAGCTCGAACGCCATTCGCGACCCTGCGCCCTTTGATCGAAAGACTCTGCAGATGCGACGAACAACTTCGCCTGTGCCTGGGCGCACTTCAGATCGTCATATGCCACTCTGCGGCAAGCGCAGGTTTTCAAGAAGTTTCGCCGCACCAGGACCATGGTCACTTCACGAGCCTATCACGAAAAACGCATGCAGCTAGGACTCTCGAGCGCGAAAGCCGCCGCCGGGACATACACTCTGCGATGAAGTGGACACGGCTGCTGTTCTAGCTATATAGCTCCCTGGACCTCTTCGCGGTTGCATGCCGACCCCGACACGCTTCGCAGGCGACCGGCCCATCGAATATCTAGGACCGACATGCATCAAGACCTTTCAGATATGTCCATCCTCAGAACACTGCGGGCGCTGCGTCTACACCTTGGGTTTAAGTACTCCCTACGGCATAACCACTCGCTCGCGCTTGTGGCCGTGGCATTTGCTGTACGCTGGGTCAATCGGCTCGACTACCACAACAATGTCGCTCCTGCTGTTGTCTGGATCATTATACACGGAAGGACTGATACCGTTGCCGGCATATTCTCAAGTACGTGGAAGGTGCCAAATTCCCTACGTCGGCATCATGTACGCGACAAGCAGCCATGTGGTCTTGTCTACAGTACTGGCGGCTGACTTAAAGACTCACTAGACGCAGTTGTCCTCGAAGGAATTGGAACCAAGTTCAGAACGCGTAGTATGGTGATCCAGTAAGCCTAGACTGATATGTGGCAGAGCATCACACCGACAGTTTCGCGCCCTACCACGGCATCCACCGAGTACTGCCCTTCGGAACCGTGCCCGTTACAATACGTCCATCGAAAACAATCACGTCAAACGCCTGACAACGAGAATATGGATGAGGTGGTCCGAAGGAATTTCTTCGGGGACGACATGATGCGAGGCTCGAGTCGTCGTATGGCAACCTACAACCATACTTCATTCGCCAGGCCGCCGAGATAGGATGTAAAAGAACATACCCTGCGAAGAAATCGGGAAGATCGGACAGTCCTCATATGAATACGTACAAGCTAGAGGAATGCCTACAACATCTTGTCGGCTTTTGTTGTCTGAGTTGTGCTCCGAGGCTATATCGCAGCTGTGTACGGCTGTGCTTGAGGATTTCTGGTGGACGTCCAGTAGATTTGAGTCCGCATTGGTGGCAGTTTAGCGTGCGCAAGTGCTACAGGTGTTTGGCAATGCTCATCAGTGTAGCCTGCGTTGTGGTTGATGGTAGCGATTAGTTTTGGAACATAATATGTAATTGCAAGCATGGGCCGATATGTATCATTGAAGGGATCCGCCGAGAAGTCCTAGGATGTTCATGTATTGTTGGATTTGAAGTCGTCAATCGATGGAGAACACCACACATCTCAACTATTGTCACACGTCATCACACGCATCTCAATAATACCTGAGATGAAGCAAGCTCTTTCATTCTCTCACAATTCCCCGTTCCAAAACTCAACGCCAAACTCCTCGCTAGGTCCAAACTATGCAGCAAAACACGGGTATTACTTCTTCCCCATCCCGTCTGACTCGCCTTCAAACATCCATCTATCCTCCTCAATACTGGCCGTCTTCTTCTTCAAACTACTCTTCAACGCAGCTTTAATCTCCTCCTCCACGGCCGCAGGATCCCAATGCGCGTTCTGCTTGCCATAGAGGTCGATCATTTGGTTCTCTTGCTCTGTGCACCCATCAGCCCTTTCCCATCTGAACTGCGATGTGACGTACCAGTCTCCTCATCCGCCTCCCTGCTCATCGCAACCAAATGCTTGTAACTCGTGCTCGGCGCATCGACTTTGTATTCGCCTTTTTCGTTGCGCTCGACTAGCTCGTCCTCCATGGGTTGCTGGAATATGGTGGCGGTGTCGGGGCGCACGACGGAGGTTGGTGGTTGGCGGCGGGTTGAGGCGTGGAAGAGGGCGCGCCGGGATGTTGGTGGTGGGCGGACGGGGCGGATGTGGTGGGGGTCCATGATGTAGCAGTCTTGTAGAGAGTTTCTAGAGTGGACTAGGAGGCGGAGCACGTGAAAGTGACGTACAAGGGCTGTGGATCATCAGTCTGGGAGGTGTGCGACCGGTGCTGGTGTTTGTATGTTTGGGTTGTTTGGCGCGCCGTACCGCCGGAGGTGCTGCGGGGAATGGACGACGTGAATGGTTCGCGTCGACCGCGCATGATGGCATTGCATACCTTCGAATTCTGTTAACTTTGGACTACGCGCTTCTTGACGCGCTATACTGTTGTGCGACTTGTCAGTGCCAGTACGAATAATTGTCAATTCCCTCTCGAAAACGCGGCCTCCATCGGCGCAGACCCCGGCTTCGAACGACTGGAAAGGCGCCGACAGCAAACCCATTAGTCACTCAAAGTAGGACCTACTAGAACAATGGCCGAGCAAACATCGATGCCGGCGCAAGCTCCAAGCCCACCGCCAGAAAGAGAAGGCAATTCACCGCCTCGCAAACGCCCACGAACCAAAGCTCCTCAGCCAGCAGCTGCAAGCATGGCAACAAACACAACAGCCACAGGCTCAGATGCACCAACCACCCATCCACAACCTCTCCCACAGCCTCCACCCCAGATGAAGCGCTTCCCAGTACAGCCACTGCACCGTTTCAAGGGCGCCTCGGCCAGCATCAAGCGGCCCCGCGAAATCGCACACTTCTCCTTCGATGACAACCACGAGTATGTGGCCGACGATTCGGGCATCAACTACTATGTCCCGCCTCCCATAGGCGCAGACCTGAAGGAGGGTTTTGACACATTCAGACACTACGAGGAGAAGGAAGATGCTCATCTTGATGCCTTACTGAAAGCGCTGGTAGACAAGGAAAGGAAGGACGGCGAAGCAGTACGGGCGAAGGCAGACTTTGTAACTTGGAGAGGCATGATGACAAAGGTATGTTGACGGCAGTACGGTAAGGTAAGCGACGACCTTCAACCTGCCTTGCTTGCACTTTCATGGGAACACCGTCCTGATGCAGGCCAGATCATGACCGCACCGTTCGACAACTTCGCCGAGTTCGGAATGTTCGCGACACTATATGACGGCACAATCTATATCGAAGAGGACTTTCCTTCACGAGCCGCAGAACGTGCAGCAGAAGCCAACCAGGCACCACCGAGATACCAACACCCAGACCAGCAGTCGCGGGAGATGATGACTTTCTGGGGCTACAAGTTCGAGACACTCGCCTTGATTCCGACACCACCTGCAACAACCCCACCGCAGGAGATCGAGAAATATCAAAGAAGTGTAGTGTCGAATCATGCCCAGCATTGCTCGATAGTGAGTACATCGTTTGGCCCACATAGTCTGATCCTAGGCGGCGAAGTCGACGGCTTACTTGCGCCAAAACCAACGGACCCAGAAGCACCAGTCCAATGGGTGGAGCTCAAGACCGCAGAAGAACTCCCACCGCCAGCACGCCAACAGCACCGCGACATCCTCAAATTCGAGCGCAAGTTACTCAAGTTCTGGGCTCAGTCTTTCCTTCTCGGCGTTCCAAAGATCATTGTCGGCTTCAGGAGTAAGGCTGGCATACTGCGCGGCCTGCAGACGTTCAACACGCACGAACTGCCTGGTATGGTGCGGAGAGGCACGAATTGCTGGGATGGGAATGTGTGCATCAACTTCGCGACGGAGTTTCTGGGATGGCTGAAAGAGACGGTGACGGAAGAGGGTTTGTATAGCATCGTCTTGAGGAAGAAGAGCGGGGTTGTAGAAGTCAAGAAGGTTAGTGAGGGAATGGGTGGCATTGTGAGTGAGGAGTTCTTGGGGTGGAGGAACGAGAAGGAAAAGCAAGACGGAGCTGGAGAGAGGGACAAGACGGAGGACGGGGAGACCTCAACTATAACTTGAATGTGAGGGGGTGGCTATGCTTTGACGATGAGACCGTTGGACTTCAGGTTATGTCTTGCTCCGATTACAAACTTCTTGATTGCATTCGATGCATGGTAGACGTCTCTTGATAGGTCAAGATGCGCTGCCCTCACGCAGATGCGCGCCGACACTTTCGGTACCAAGGGTAAGCCCGTGGATTGTACCACACCTAGCGTGAGGGCCACTTTCTTGATAACGAATGGGAAGGGTATAACCACTTGCTGCAGTTGGTGGCGCGAGAGGACATCAGCTGTACACACGTGCCTTGAGGCTCACGTGAATGTCCTGTGACTAGCACTGCAATCCTCAGCACGAAGTAGCAAGCACGATAAGGGTGAGTTTGTGCATTGCAGCAGTAACCATGCTACCTAATACCAAATCTACTTCCCAACGTTCCAAACCTCTCCGTAGTCGTCGTCGGCTTTGTTGGACTTTGCGCCGCAACCTGTGCACCCTCTGCAACCTTCTCTAGCAAAATTGCCCCCTTCATGTTATCCACCTTGCCATACTTCCTATTTCGCTGCGCAACATCGAAGAACTCGTCGCTGTTCTCGGTACCCATCAGCGCAACAGTCTGTGTTAACTCATCCAAGTTCTCCATCAAGATGGGGTTGTTAAGCGACGAGACGAAGTCAGACAGATATCGAGTATCCATCGCCAAAGCGGCTACAGCGAACGGCGTGATGCGCTTCACGCCTTCGTCGAGTGTGAGGTCTAGAATCGCGCTACTAGCGTGAGACAGGGCGTCAAAGTAGATGAACTCTTTGATTTCGGTCGGGAGAGCGAGAAGCACGGAAGACATGATGTTGCTCAGGTAACGTGTCAACTCGAGCATGTACTCGCTTGGCTCATTCGAAGGCTTGATGGCCATCCAATCGTACTCCGCCGTCTCGATGAGATCGTCGATTTTGCTGTTCACCAACTCGAAGATGCGGTCTGAGGCTTGCTTTTTGGCGAGCTTGAAGCGCTCTGTGGCTTCGAGCACGATTGGACCCGTTGCTGATGGTGAGCTCCTTGCTTGGAAAAGCAGGTCTTGGAGCTCGACACATGCGGTCTCGAAGTGTTCGAGGTTGGTCAGGATTTGAACAATCTGACCAGGATACTGGGATGATAGACGGTCAATGAGTGACTGGCACACCTTTTGGCAGAGAAGATCATCGAGTGCGGTACGGAGTGTCTCGTCGATAATGCTGGATTTTTGGAAGTAGTCGTCGCTGAAGAGGTAAATCTGGTTCAGGAAGTTGCGGATGTCGATGCAGCACAGTGGGTACATTTGTGAGAAAGGGAGGACGCAAGGGAAGCTGTCGTTCGTGTTAGTGCACGACATCTCCAGAGGACGGGACTTGACATGACGTACGTAAGCTCTTCTCGCGTCTTGTCGGGCGAGTACCAGCTGACAGTGACCACTTTGTCGTATTCTTCAATGCTATTGATGGGCATCGGCATATAGTCATCTGTCTGGACAATCTCAAGGAAGTCATCGCTGAAGCGCTGCTTCAAAAGTTCAGAGTACTTTGAGAAGAGCGTCAACAATAGGTCGTTCATGGCCGCCACGGAGTAGCCCCATTTCTAGCACTTCAGTTAGCGAGCGATTATACAGTGGTCAAAGCGCAGATCCTACCTCCATTGTGAGCATGAAGAGAGCTACTCGACCCTTGATACGCAGTAGCAGCTCGTCATTTTCGACCATGTGGAGACTCTTCGTGATGAGATTTATCGCGCTTTGACACATCGAGTCCCACAGCTCGTCGACCTATGTTCGCATTAGCCCAGATTCGGCCAATCATGGACTGCTACTCACGTCTGATTGATGGCGTAGATTGGCCGTCTTCGACATTGTTGCTTTCTCGATGATGGCGAAGCCAGCGATACTTTCTAGCAAACTGCTTAGATCACCGCATTCTTCATCGAGTAAATTTAGCTTTGTTGGTATGATCAGGTCCTTTTGTGTCCGACGATCTGCCGCATACTCCGACCGGAACTGATCACTTTTCCCGAGTGTCTCATTGATATGCATCGCTTCAAACAACGGCGAAAAATCTGTCTCATTGCCAGCTTCTTCGTTGTTAAGCACATCGAACTCATCAGTCTCGTCCGCCACAAGTTCGATTGCCGAGTTCAGCTTGAACTTTGAGAAGCGCGAGTCTGCTTCCGAACGGTCTTGATTTCTCGTCCGCCGCACATCAGTGTAGTAGAAGGAAACCTCACCGAGGAATTGCGATGATTCTCGAATCCGATACAGCCAGGTGCTGAGGTCGGTTTTGACAGCTTCTCTGATTTGGTCTTGCGTTTGCGGTACGGACTTCTCAATCATGTTGGCGATTTTATATCGATCGATGGCTTTCAGGTGTACTGTTTGTAGCTCGTCCAGCGCTCGCAATGCAGCATAGTAGTTCTTCTCTCTCAGCATGTCCTGCACCTGATTGGCTATTCTCAGCACGTTGAGGCAAGCATTGAGGGCTTGCGTTGCTTCATTGATGTTTTGTCGCACGCCCCGAGAGTCTACCAGAGATTTCTTTTGTTCGGCGAGCTTCTCAATGCTCTCTTGAATGGACTCATTCAGCTGTAGAATCTCACCACTCATCTGCACTGTCTGGTCCCGGATCCGCAGCATTGAGTCAACTGAGCTGACGAAATCCTGATGATTGGCGTTGCATATTTTCTCAATCTCCGCTTCTCGATCGTTCGAAAACTGGTCGAAAGCAAACTGGAGCTGGTTGGAGTAGCGCGCATCCTTCATTATTGGAATGAGCTGATCGATGTAATCCGAACCCATGGATGACTGGGAGATCTGGGTTCAGTTAGCCCTGATGTCGGGTTTTCGCATTCATGATGCATGTGGTACTTGTTTGATGGCCATCCATAGGTCGTCCTGGGGATCTACGGCGGAAGGCATGATGGCAGCTGCCTCGCGCGATGCCGCGCCCAGATGGTCGTGGAGAGTTCAGACAGCGTGCATGCACACTATTGCGACAACTCTGGTTGTTCTGGGCTTTTTTGTGTGCCGGCTGACGCTGAATGCATTGATGTTGGGTGATGAAACGCGTACCTGGCAGCATGTCCCCGACATATTGCCTAGGTTGGTTTCAGCCTAGCGTCGGCTTTACCGCGGCCTTGATCTCCGGGCCCCTCTTGCTCTCCGGAGTGGCGCGTTGCGGAGCGATGACGGAGCGCCCCCGCCAAAGTTTGAGAATTCCGATTCGGACTGAACGCGTGAAGATATAACTTTCACAATACTGCTCAATCGACTTCCGAGCATCAAAACATTCATCATGGAGGCCATCGCAAGTACGAGCATCTTTCTCCTTGTGTGTTGAGCATTTGCTAACACAATCAGCCAAATTTCAAGAAGTTCTGGGCTCGGTCAGTACTACAGGTACTACAGGACCGTACAGCGGAAAGTGAGTTACGACATGAGCACGACAAGTTGTAATCACATCTAATAGTCTCCTAGGTCAGCTCTTCTGCTTGGCGCAGGTTTTGTGTAAGTTTCGTACACTACAACATCCGACATCGTGCTCACAACCACAGCACTCGACCTACTGTTGAGGTACTGGCCAAGTCAGGCGTCAAGGTCACTGTTGGTAAGACTACTATAACCTGACCAGGGAACTAGAGGCTGATGCACTGCAGCTTGCAGGACTCTTGAGAAGGCACAGGGGCTTGCCAAGGGCATTAGCAACACCAATGCTATCAGCGTATGGCATTGACAATCTCTGGACTACGATCACTAGCTAACATTTCTAGCTCGATGTCAACAACGCCGATGCTCTCGACGCCGAAGTCGCCAAGGTCGACGTTGTCATCAGTTTGATTCCCTACACTTTCCACGCCACCGTCATTAAGTCGGCCATCCGCAAGAAGAAGAATGTCGTCACAACCTCATACGTCTCGCCGGCGATGATGGAGCTCGATGCTGAGGCAAAGGAGGCCGGCATCACCGTTATGAACGAAATTGGTGTAGACCCTGGTGTCGACCATCTTTCCGCCGTCCTCACTATCGATGAAGTACATAAGGCTGGCGGCAAGATCTTGTCGTTCAAGTCATACTGTGGAGGACTCCCAGCTCCCGAGGATTCAGACAACCCGCTCGGATACAAGTTTTCATGGAGCTCGCGCGGTGTGCTATTGGCGCTCAGGAACCAGGCCAAATACTACCTGGACGGCCAGGTCAAGGAGGTCGAGGGCCCTGAGCTGATGGCTGAGGCCAAGCCATACTTCATCTACCCAGGCTACGCTTTCGTTGCATACCCCAACCGTGACTCCACTCCCTACAAAGAGCGATACAACATCCCAGAGGCACAGACGATCATCCGTGGTACGCTGCGATACCAAGGTTTCCCAGAGTACATCAAGTGCTTGGTCGACATTGGTTTTCTCTCAGAGGATCCCAAGGACTTCCTCAAAGAGGGTGAGAAGCGCACATGGAGAGACGCAACTGCGAAGATTGTTGGCGCGTCCAGCGACAAGGATGAGGACATCATCTCGGCTATCAGCTCAAGGACGAAGTTCGCCAGCGCCGAGGAGAAGAACCGAATCATCACTGGTCTTCGCTGGATCGGTCTTCTGTCTGATGAGCTGATCACACCACGCGGCAATCCGCTCGATACGCTTTGCGCCACCCTTGAGCAGAAGATGCAGTACGAAGAGGGCGAGCGTGACTTCCTCATGCTGCAACATAGGTTTGAGATTGAGAACAAGGATGGAAGCAGGGTTATCCGCACGTCAACTCTCGCTGACTACGGCGACCCCAAGGGCTACTCGGCCATGGCTAAGCTCGTTGGCGTGCCTTGCGCAATTGCTGTTCAGCAGGTTCTCGACGGCACTCTGAGTGAAAAGGGTATCTTGGCACCCATGAGCCCGGAGATCTGCAGGCCATTATTGAAAACACTTGAGGACCAGTACGGCGTTCGCTTCAGGGAGAAGACTGTTCCTGCTTAGATAGGTCCAGGCGACCAGAAGGACATATTCCCGGACTTTGCAAGGCTAGACAAAATCAAGGGGTAAGATAGCGGTGCACAGCATGTCTTCAATTAATTACGTCAAATGTCCTCAGCAACTCTTCCCATGCGGGTCGCGATGCACCTCGAGCAGCTTCACATCAAGTGCATGTAAGACGCTCATGGAAGCTGGCGCAGTATGAATTCCAGGATAAGGAGCATTGGTTATTCAAATGGAAATCCTGAACCAATAAAAACTATGAATGCGCCTTCCATGGCAGCGCACCAGGTCTAAAGATCACTCGTATTTGATCTCGAATTCTAACGTTGCTCTTGATGCTGCGATTTCTGGCCCATTCGTAGTCCAGTCTTGGTACAGCTGTGAGCAGGTCCATGGTTGCATGACACGTCTTTAATAGTTCGGACACTTGAGTGACTATCGATTCTGGCAGCAACAACCTCCATTTTTACCCGCTATGAGAGTGTGTACTCAAGAAGAATGGAGTCTTATATGCACGGCGAAGTTCAAACATCACAAAAGGCCACCATAATATAATCCTCGACCTTGCTGCTAAGGATATTCGCACTTCATCGTGGATAGCACTTGCGGATATTCCCACAACGCAGAACCAGCATCGTTCAGTCTCAGCTAAACTTCATCGTTTATGCTGTATGTTGGTGGGCTCCCCATAGCAGCTTCATACGTAGGAAGACCGGTAACCCACTGGCAGTCTCTACCACTAGATGTCTCTCGGACAACCTTGAGCGGCACCACCACACTATATGCAAATTGTGCCGGTCGTCGATGTACCAGACTTCCTGTCTTCTTATGGAACGTGTCTTCGCCCAAGTGGATGCTGACACGCAGACTATGCTCCATGTGCACCGCGAACCTTGCACCCAGGTCTCGCCTCGCTACTGAATCTGGACCTGAGCTTGGAGACGACAAGGTACGGACGACGCGGTCACCGAAAGTTGTCAATTCGCCGGCATCCGGCAGCTCGGTATCTTTAGGTATGTGAGCGTTGAAGTGGATGTCAATTTCAGACTCAACCTCTGCGTCTGCTGAAGTCTTGAACGGGTAGTGAAGTACTGGCTGATATTTGCCTTTGCTGATGATTCGAGCTTGCTCGGACCTTGTCGTATGAGACATGGCCAGCATGTTTCCGTCCGTCGACGGTCCAGAAATCACGATAGCTTTCTCCTCCAGTTCCCACTGGATTGTCCGCGGCGTCATCTTTCTTACTTCCGACTCTCGTATCCATGACACGCTTGGAACAGATGATGCTCCACATGGTGGTGAGTCGAGTCCCTTGAGGTGAAGTGTGATTGGTAAGTGCCGTGTTTGAGCATCTTGTTTCGCGAACCTGACCTTTACAGCTAATGGTGACTCTGGGAATGTTATTCTCGGAGACGGCATGAGAGACGGTAGCTCGAGCCATCGTTTCGATATTCGTAAGACTTGATGTGCGTATAGAGATTGTCCCGAAGGCAAGATGGTTTGGGCTACCACAGCGTAGGATACCTCGACTGATGGAAGTGCGATCGTTGGGAAAAGGATCGAAGGTATGACGAGCTCGAAAGTGGATGTAAAGGCGCCCGATAGCTCTGACTTCATCTCCACGGTGCAATCGACCAACTTCTCCGCATGCTGCAAGTCGAACATCCCTCTCTGTGATCCGAAATGTCGACCTTTCCGTTGACACCATGGTGAGAATTCGTTGCTGTTTGGTCTTGCAGCCAGGAAAGCGGAAGATCTGACAAGTCTTACCTGGGCAGAAATGCTATAGCTGTTTGACGCGTTGAAGTTATTGCAGACTATTCGTCCATGGATACCGGAGTTGCGGGCGCCACTTCCAGGCGTGCGGAAAATGATGAGTTCGGAAGGCAGTCCCAGCGCGAGATTAGGCGCTTTCATGCTGGGTCTGTAGGCCTTATTTCGGAGACTCAAAGGTATTATAGACTTTTTGGCTCGTGGATGGGATTCGGCAACAAGGAGGTGGTCGTTGCGGGTGCGTGGGGAAGTGAGGATTTACCTAGGTAGGATATATAGTCGTCGTGAGGGGAACGTGGAGCGTGACCTTGAATGTGAATATTTCAGCAGTTAATGTCTCCTGCCTCCAAAATTCATGGACCACTCATATGAGGCTAAAGCTGGTTCTTGCTGTGATGCGTGGGCGGCCGTGTCCGAAACGGGCAGCCAAGATACAACTCTAAACTCATCTGGCACTAGCCCCAACGCCACGACGTGCCTCGAAGAAGAGAAGGTGGGGATGTGAAAGGAATATTCATAGCACCAGACTGTGTGGAAGAGGATATCTTGTCGCTGAATGACAGTCACATCGATCAAGGCTCAAAACTTGATCCGAATCTGCAAAGCATCACGGACTTGACATCGTGACGGACAGCGAATGCATTGACTGGGTAACTGCATACATTCATGATCCATTATCATATAATCTTGATTTGAATTGTGTCTATGAACGAAAAGTCAAGTCGCTATGAAAATCTTTCGTTTCGGATGCAATTCCGCTGCAACTCAGGAACTAATCGATCACTTCATACGCGCCTGTGGCGTTATGATGGAAGTCGAAGTTATGACTGCGATTGGGATGCAGGTACGAGGTGAACTTTGCATTCTTCCAGGTGGTATGCCCTGGCGCATCGAACATCTTTCCACACTCGCCGTCGCAGATGGAAGCGGATGTTCACGACATCCTCATCGTGCTATACCGCAGTGGTGAAGTGGTCGTCAAGGTGGGCGAAGAGCCTAATAAAGGGAAGAAAATTGAACATGGGAACATCGTGAAACACGACATGAAGACTGGCCAGAGAAGTGGTGGGGACTTCACGCTAGTATTGCCAGCTCCAAAGTCGAGTATACAAGATGAAGAAGAAGCAGTCACATTGGTACAAGCTGGCTCGGGAGGACTAATAGTTGGGGCTGTGAAAAATTGACTGTATGACTGAACGGCGACAGTGCAATGTGCAGTGAGATAGCTCTGGTCAAACAGAAGTGAGCCTTCAATACCTACACCCTGGAAGCAACCTAGGTATTCGAAAATCATGATCAACGTACCGAGCTCACGGTGATAGACTTGACCTAGAGTTTGGCGAATATATCCAGGCCTACTCGAGAGATCGAGCATTGCAGTCCACGGGTGATGAGACATGTGACGTCCACGTATATGCAACCGACTTGCAGGTATTCCGTTAGCGGCTTGGCGCTCACCTCGACCCTGCGGTCGCCTACACTCACGAAGCCATCACCTGCACGCTGGTGCTGTGGACCAAATCGAATTACGTTCCTCAGCCAACAATGGCAAAATCTTCGAGCCTCTGGACTACCTTGGTCATCTTGTATTCTCTTTTTGCGCAAGGCCTGTCCGCAGCGACGCAGTTATCCAAGTTGAGGTACATCATGTATTTGACAGGGTAAGGCGACTCAAATATCAACCATGATTTGAGCTTATGCATGATAGACAGCATAATGTTGTACCCGAGATGACTCTGGTATCGGATGTCACGCATGTCGCGCTTGCATTCATGAGATCTGATATCTTCAACGATGTGGGTCGGTCCGAGTGGCCACTGTTCACCACTGTGGAAGAGATTCGCCCAAAGTTCGCAAGAGAGACTGCTATTCAAATCGCCATTGGTGGATGGGGCGACACAGCAGGTTTCGAAAGAGCTGCGGAGACACCGGAGACTAGGGAAACGTTCGCGCGGAATGTGAAAGCCATGCTGGACGCGACGGGCGCTGACGGGGTTGATATTGATTGGGAATATCCAGGGTGGGACTCCAGCGATTCTTCTGGCCTCCAATGACTGACATCAAAGTAGCGGGAACGGTGAAGACTACAAGACTAATCCCAATTCCGGCAGAGCTTGGGAAATCGCTGCGTACCCGCAACTTCTTGCTTCCATACGGAGTGTCGTCGGCCCATCAAAGATAATTTCTGCTGCAGTTCCCGGTCTACCAAGAGACATGATAGCATTCACTCACTCTACTGTTCCAAACATTGTACGTTCAGTCGACTTTTTCAATATCATGACCTACGATCTCATGAATCGACGGGATAACGTGACAAAACACCATACTGGGGTGGCGAACTCACTCGAGGCGCTCCAGGCGTACGTTGAGCGCGGTGTTTCTCCCGAGGAGATGAATCTGGGACTGGCATTCTACGTGAAATGGTTCAGGACTGCTGCTGGGGTCAACTGCAGCAAAGAGCCTATTGGATGCAAGACGGAACTTATGGAGGACCCAGAGACTGGAGCTGACCTTGGACAAACTGGCGCCTTCTCCTGGCACGACGAAGTACCGAGAGAGCTATCGGAGTCCTTTCGGAAGGCTGAGGCGTACGGGGTGTACGATGAAGACGGCGGAGGCTACTTCTACTGGGATGAAGCGGAGCGGCTATTTTGGTCTTGGGATACACCCGAGGCTATTCGACGCAAGGTACCGGCAATCGTCGAAAAGATGAAGCCTGGCGGTATGTTCGCATGGGGTCTTGGTGAAGACGCGCCAAAGTTTGACCATTTGCGTGCAGCGACGGAAGCCGTGAGTTCAGTGTCTCCGCCTGGCTTTGCGCAAGCTTACAGGGAGAGGGTTGAGCTTTGAGAGGCGCTGCTGACGCAAGAAGTGCTGGCTCGACGTTACTGAACGACTCGATCCAATCAATGCCTGACTGGGCTCAAAGCGAGAGCTATATCGAAATGTGGTGAAGAAACATGTGGCACGTGAGCTGGTAATCGACACGTGATCTGATAACAGACCCGCGAGATCGGACGCATATATTTGGCGACCGGATTGGGGAGATGCCGAGAGATCGACTGATGTGTGCAAGTGCTCGCGGCTCACCAACGTGTGCCCGCCATGTTGCAGCTTCAGGCCATAGTTAACTTACTAATTTTCAACCCACTTGGCGAACAACAGTAGATTTCAACATGAAGCTCCGCGGACGGGTTGCTTCTTGGCAAGCCTGCGTTCACCGGACTAAGAGTGCGCTTAAGTCCGCCAGTAATTGTTCATGACATCGTTCGGAGAAAGCTCAGACCAAAACTGCCGTTAGTCAGCCTGCCCTGCAGCTTCCCTCTGAAAGTGCACGCCTCCATCCTCTGAACTTACCCTCGCCGCCTGACAATCGCTCGCTACACTCTGCTTCCCCAGTAGAGCCTGGCATAGCACACGCCCACACGATCGATGCAGCAGGGACAGCAGATTCCGTTTCTGCCTTCACCCTCGGCAAACGGCGCGTACGGCTACCTCACGGCCTCGAAGCACGATCGCCAGCCACTATGCGGTAACAATGAGGGTTGGGGCCCGATAAGCCCTATTCGCTATGATTTCACGCCGTGCTTTCTGGACGTGTGGATTGCGACCGTTTCCGCGTTTGGCATTGTAGGAGGTGCTGGCGCATTATGGTATTTGTATAGCAAATGCCCGCCGCAGCCAGTGAAGCGCAATTGGCATTTCTATGCAAAATTGGTACGCAATACACTATAGGACCTCGAAAGGCGTGTGTGGAAGTGGATGCTAATCAGACGCGACCTCACAGATTACCCTCGGGGCGCTCATCACAACAACCGCTGTTCAAGCTGCGCTGCAAATCGAATACTACAAGGACGTCTGGTTTGGCGATTTCCGCTTCTGGACCACTATCCTCACGCTCGTTTCTCTCGGGGTCGTATATTACATCCAATACATTGAGCATTGGAGATCGCGCAATGCCAATGGCGTGGTCCTCTTCTACTGGCTGTTCCTCCTCATCGCATACGCTGTGAAACTCCGCTCCCTCGTTTCCCAGCAAATACATCGCGAACATGTCGCATACTTCATCGTTTTCTGCGTTAGTGTTGGGCTGGCTGCGCTGGAATTCGGCCTGGAGTGGTTGGTGCAGAAGCGGCTGAGTGATTACGATGCACTTGGCGACGACGACGAGTGTGCATACGAATATGCAGACGTCTTCTCGGTCCTAACCTTTGGCTGGATGACGCCTATGATGAAGCGCGGCTACAAGACATTCCTTACGCAGGACGACCTCTGGAACTTGCGAAAGCGCGATTCGACTAGACACACGTCTCAGAAATTTGAGGATGCATGGGCAAATGAGATGGAAAAGAAACATCCTTCGCTGTGGTTGGCAATGTTCCGCTCGTTTGGCGGACCATACTTTCGAGGTGCAGCTATCAAGACCATCAGCGATGTGTTGAACTTTGCTCAGCCGCAGTTGCTGAGACTGCTTATAAGCTTTGTGGACTCGTATCGTGTTGGAAAGCCCCAGCCCGTGGTTCGAGGCGCTGCAATTGCACTCGCCATGTTCGCGGTGTCGGTATCACAGACTGCATGCTTGCATCAATACTTCCAAAGATCGTTTGAGACGGGCATGCGCATCAAGTCGTCCTTGACTGCCGCAATCTACTCGAAATCAACCCGCTTGTCAAATGAAGGTCGAGCGTCCAAATCGACTGGCGATATTGTCAACTATATGGCTGTCGATACGCAGCGGCTACAAGACCTTGCACAGTATGGCCAGCAATTATGGTCTGCCCCTTTTCAGATCATCCTATGCATGCTTTCACTTTACCAATTGCTCGGCTACAGTTGCTTCGCAGGCGTGGCAGCAATGTTTGTCATGATTCCAATCAACGGCATCATTGCGCGTTGGATGAAGACGTTGCAGAAAGAGCAGATGAAGAATAAGGATGCGCGTACGAAACTCATCTCGGAGATCCTCAACAACATGAAGTCTATCAAGCTCTATGCCTGGACGACGGCCTTCGCCAGTCGCCTGAACCACATCCGAAACGATCAGGAGCTGAAGACACTCCGTAAGATCGGTGCCACTCAAGCCTTCTCCACGTTCACATGGTCCACAACTCCGTTTCTTGTGTCCTGCTCAACATTCGGTGTATTCGTTTTGACTCAGCATCGTGCGCTAAGTACCGACATTGTCTTTCCTGCACTGGCCTTGTTCAACATGCTCACATTCCCTCTCGCTATTCTGCCAATGGTTATCACGGCGATCGTCGAGGCTAGTGTGGCTGTCGGGCGTATTACGGGTTACCTGACTGCCGAAGAGTTGCAGGAAAATGCCGTTATCCGCGAAGATGCTGTCCAAGATACCGGCGACGAGTCCGTTCGTATCCGTGACGCGAGCTTCACTTGGGATAGGAACAGCGAAAGCCGAACCCTAGAGAACATCAATTTCTCAGCACATAAGGGTGAACTCGCCTGCATAGTTGGTCGCGTAGGTTCTGGAAAGTCCTCACTCCTGCAGGCAGTGCTGGGTGATCTGTGGAAGATCAACGGAGAGGTCGTCCTTCGAGGGAAAACGGCATATGTGCCCCAGTCAGCCTGGGTGATGAACGCTTCGGTCAGAGAAAACATCGTCTTTGGCCACCGGTGGGACCCACAATTTTACGACAAGACTGTGCAAGCATGCGCGCTACGCGACGACTTCGCACAGCTGCCAGATGGCGACCAGACTGAAGTTGGCGAACGTGGCATCTCTTTATCTGGCGGACAAAAGGCTCGGGTTACTTTAGCTCGAGCAGTGTATGCGCGTGCTGATGTCTACCTGCTCGATGACTGTTTATCCGCTGTCGACCAGCATGTCGGTCGACATTTGATTGATAACGTCTTTGGCCCTAAGGGCTTATTGGCTGGCAAGACCAGGATCCTAGCGACTAATTCCATTCCGGTCCTGATGGAAGCCGATATGATCATACTCTTGCGCGACCGCAAGATACTTGAGCGGGGAAATTATGATCAACTCATGGCAATGAAAGGCGAAATCGCCAATCTGATCAAGACATCACTGAACGAGGACCAAGGAGAGGCTGACAGCAGTCATGCGTCAGAGAGTGCATTGAGCGATGAGGATTCCACCGTTTATGGTGGAAGTCCAGTAGGCGAGGATGACGATGAAGACCAGGCAGAAGCCGAGGCTGCTCAGGAGGGTGCGGCTCATCTCGCACCTCTTAAGCCCGGAGGAGCAACAGCTCGCAAATTCAGCTCAAACACTCTTCGCCGAGCCAGCTCCGCGAGCTTCAGAGGTCCCCGCGGCAAGCTCACTGACGAAGAAGGAGGGGCTAAGACCAAGCAGTCGAAAGAGTTTTCCGAGCAGGGAAAGGTTAAGTGGTCTGTTTATGGCGAATATGCAAAGACAAGCAATCTTGCAGCTGTCGTAATATATCTGCTCTTGCTGGCGGGCGCGCAGACCGCATCTGTGGGTAAGTGAGACACCATTGGCTCGTCATCTTGTCATCTTTGTCTTGCAGACGCTAACTTCCTGCAGGCGCAAGTGTGTGGCTCAAACACTGGTCCGAGATCAACCAGCGGTACGGCGGGAACCCCAACGTGGGCAAGTACATCGGCATCTATTTCGCTTTTGGCGTCGGATCATCTGCGCTCGTTGTGGTACAGACGCTGATCCTCTGGATATTCTGTTCGATTGAGGTACGTCTCCGCATGACTCGCACTATCCCTTGCATGAGGGCTCACTTTGACTTACGCTGTCTGCAGGCCAGCCGGAAGCTCCACGAGCGGATGGCTTTCGCAATCTTCCGCTCTCCAATGAGCTTCTTCGAAACCACACCTGCAGGGCGCATACTCAATCGTTTCTCAAGGTATGTCCTGGCCCATGGTTTCCAAGGGTGTTCTCCGCGGTCCGACCCACGTTTACCGATGAACGACTGCGAGCAAGACTGGTGACGAACATCGTTGTTCTCGCTTTACAGTTTTGATGCATATACTGACTTGAATGCAGCGATATCTACAAAGTGGACGAGGTTTTGGCGTAAGCACTGTTATCGTCCGTCCCTGTGTAGCTAGTACTGACAGATGTATACAGCCGAACGTTCAACATGCTCTTCGTCAATTCCGCTAGAGGTATGCAGCTGCCCACAATACCCGTTATGTGTCACGTTTGACTTACCAACGCAGCCGGTTTTACGCTTGTTGTCATTTCCGCATCGACCCCCATTTTCATTGTGCTCATCGTGCCGCTCGGCGCGCTATACTTGTACATCCAGCGCTACTACCTGCGCACGTCACGGGAGCTGAAGCGACTCGATAGCGTCAGCCGCAGCCCCATCTATGCGCACTTCCAGGAATCGTTGAGCGGCATGAGCACGATTCGGGCCTACCACCAGCAGAAGCGTTTCGAACTCGAGAACGAGTGGCGAGTTGATGCCAATCTTCGGGCTTACTACCCATCGATTAGCGCAAATCGATGGCTCGCCGTTCGCCTAGAGTTCATTGGCTCCGTAATCATCTTGGCCTCTGCAGGATTTGCTATCATCTCCGTGGCTAGCCATAGTGGACTGTCGGCTGGCATGGTAGGTCTCTCAATGTCGTACGCGCTGCAGATCACTCAGAGTCTCAATTGGATCGTCAGACAAACAGTCGAAGTGGAGACAAACATTGTCGCGGTGGAGCGTGTTTTGGAGTATGCGGCTCTTCCAAGCGAAGCGCCCGAAATCATATCCAAGAATAGGCCACCGATCAGCTGGCCGTCTCAGGGTGCCGTTGCGTTCAACAATTACAGCACCCGGTATCGGCCAGGTCTCGACTTGGTCTTGAAGAACATCAATCTTCAGATCAAGCCCAACGAGAAGATTGGTGTTGTTGGTCGCACAGGTGCAGGCAAGAGCTCACTCACTTTGGCTCTTTTCCGCATCATTGAACCCGCAGAGGGCTTTGTGAGCATTGACAATCTCAACACAAGCACCATAGGGCTCCTAGATCTTCGAAGACGCTTAGCCATCATTCCGCAAGATGCCGCACTCTTCGAAGGAACTGTGCGAGACAACCTTGACCCTGGTCATGTACACGACGACACAGAACTCTGGAGCGTGTTAGGTATGTTATGTGCTCTTCACCTTTTCAGTCAGTGCTGACCAATGCACAGAACACGCGCGCTTAAAGGAACATGTTTCAAGCATGGACGGCCGACTAGACGCCCGCATCCACGAAGGCGGCTCCAATCTTAGCTCCGGTCAGCGCCAGCTCGTCTCCCTAGCCCGCGCCCTTCTCGCGCCCTCAAACATTCTTGTTCTCGATGAAGCTACCGCAGCTGTCGACATTGAAACGGACGCCATGCTGCAGACCACATTGCGCAGTAGCATGTTCAAAAACAAGACCATCATTACCATTGCACATCGAATCAACACGATTCTAGACTGCGACCGTATCATTGTTCTGGATAAGGGCCGAGTAGCAGAGTTTGAAAGTCCAGCGGAACTGGTGAGACGAAAAGGCTTGTTCTACGAATTGGTGAAGGAGGCAGGACTACTAAACTCGCTGGACCTCAAAGATCTGGGCGCACGGTCTTAGGCACAAGTACACTCCTGAATTTCGGAAGAACAGTGGCGGTGAGAAATGACCAGGGACCCGGATGCCGGATGTTGCTGCGGTATGGCGTGCATAAGTTCGAAATTAGTTGCATGGTGACGTCGGTTACACACTAACGACGAGGCTGGTCTGGCCCAGCGGGGGACTACAGGTGGAGAGAAAAAGCAAATTGTGGAAAGGGTTCATCGGTGAGGCTCATGTCCATGACCCACTTACTGTACATAGTCGGGCGGTAAATAATGGGAGTTGAGACTAGTTTTAACAGCGCAGTCTCTAATGTAGATCTGCCGGTAGATTTTGTGAGTGTTTGAGCGTTTGAGCAGTGGTGCACCGACTGTGGTGCGCCACCGAATCTAGGTTCGTTGGATCGGTCCGAGGGATGCTTCACTGCCAAAGCAGGAACAACGACTCATCTTCGCATGAACCACGCTGCGTGATGCTGTGGGGTCCTGTCAATACCCCCCAGTCAACACGATGTTTGCTACGGTAAACCCTGAATCGTATGCGTCTCGACTAGACCGGGGTGAGAGGGCATTAAGCGAAGCCGTTACGTGCCCATGCATGAGATGGCGTAGCGTTCCGAGGATAGCACCTCCGTCGTCGACTACTGGGCACAGATCCAGTGTAATACCCGGTGTGTGTAGCGACACATAGCTCGCTCGGATGTTGATAGCCTCGTCCTGTGCAAGATGCCGCGAATGTTCATATAGACGGGTGCAACAGGAGCATTATGCTCAGGTCACATTGAGGCATTGCAAGCTGCTAGCATAGAAGGATGGGCGTCGGACGGTTGCTGCACCGCAGAAGTAAAACGCACCAATCCGCTGCACGCGAGCGACTTCGTCTGGCCATGCATTAGCGAAGCCCCCAGGCTTCCTGCGCTACACAGTCAGGTGCGTTTGGGATCTCGAAATCGGCCATCGCACATCGTAATCGAGCAATCGTGACCAGATACCCGGTTGGTGGTGAGATCAGAAGCGGGCGGAACGGTTCCTACCGCTCATGTGCAAAATCGAGTTTGAGATTGGGGGTTCGAGCATTAGTTTGTAATTGCAATGCCGCACCACGCTAGGAAGATGCAGTGGCGGACGGTATCAGCGCCCGGGGAATGCGGGAAGGAGGTGAGGCTGGTCAAGTGCCGCTTTGATGATTTGCCGTCGGTGCTAGTGGTCGGGGAAACGCTCCAACTGCTGCGAGAGGGCGTCTTGGCCATGTACGAGTTGCGTGAGATTGCCACATGGGGATCAGAGTGCATTAGAACTGTTTGGTCAAGGTCGAGCTGACTTGGGTCCCCTGGTTCGCAGCAGTCGGTTGCACGAATACCTCGCGAGTGCTCACGAGGAGTGGCGACTGGCTGTGACGGAAGGGAAGTTTCTTCGTACAACGTCGCTGAGACATAGACTGTGGGCCTGGCTGATCTGGTGCGCGTGGGGTGGTGTATTCTAAAGTATGCATGTTGAAAATTCTCTATTGAGGCTCAGGCGAGGCCTGATTGCATGTGCTAGAAACTCAACAGTGTGACTATGAAGTTCAACCATTGTGCTGGTGCTCGGTCCGCTCGCTGAATCGAATCGATCTCATTGCTTTCCGGGGTTCGATTGGATCACCATCCATCCATACGTGGGATCCTGCGGGATTGCGCCATGCGCATATCCCGACTACAGGGTAGCCGTCTGTGGCCTAGTTCGTTGGAGCGATGTGCATAGTCCCTGTCTTACTACCGCTGCTCGTTTTCTTGTTTGCGATCCAAGCATCAGAAGCATGGGAGGCGCCCAATGCAGCTATGGTGTGGCTGTCGGGGAGCGCGGCTGCCTCAGCGGCGGCATGCGCACCAGCCCTAACCCGGCATTGCAGAAGATCAACGGCTGTCAATCTCGCGTCGTTCACGGGATGCCGCGTGACAGGATGTTGCCTGCGGTTTGCTACTATAAGATTGGGTATCCTTGTCTCTACGGATGGTCGCTGGAGGGCCGAAGCAACAATTCTGCGCTGGATGCGCGGCCGTAGGCCTAGGCAGGCGAACGCAACGACGGAGCGAGGGTTCCTTTAAGAGGCATGAAGCCCTGTCAATAGAAGACAAGTTTATCGTTCCCAGCTCTCCCGTCATCTGAGATCCTGCTCTGTACTGTTGAACCCTGCCCATATCGCTGGACCTTTCGATCGGACTCGCCGCACCCAGAGGAACTGAAGTCTCGCTGTACAACGATTCTGGCTTCGGATCAATCATCGGCTATTTGCTTCCAACGCTCCTCACCGACCTGAACAGAGCTGGAAGGGTCATTCATCTTCAAAATCTCGACGCCGACATTCTTCCTTACTACTATCCTCGCAAGTCACATTTGAGACTTTCGACGCAGTCGGCACCGCACTACCATCTTGCTTTTCTCCAGTGACCAGGGGTCACAATCGGATCTTGCTCCTTCAGGTAAGCACTGCCAACGCCAGACTCTAAGCGACCTCAAGCGTGATGAGCCAGCATACGAACGCGGTAAGAAATCCGTGTGTCTGTTGGCAAGTCTGTTTTGACACGCTGCGGGATGCTTGGACAGTTTGCACTGAGATGCGTTTCATCGTGCCGTCGCACACCGATCTTGAATTCACATCGGGACTAACATCACATAGGAGATCATACTGCCCCTGCTTAGGTCATCCGCATCTGTTTTCATGTCTTGAGTCACCTGAAAACACCACTCCTCAGCGCTCTGTTTCGCTCTTGTTCCCTTTGATTAGCTGCAACTCCTATGGCCAGATTTCGGGAAATGGACGAATCGGCGGCCTGCAAAGCGATGCAGCCCCAAGGCAAGCAGAGCGACACCAGGGAAAGCTTCGGCAGAGACCCGTGGATAGTCGTCGACTACAACAATGCTACCGCAGGTGTAAATGTAAGTGCTTGAATTTAGTGTTCAGTTGTCGTCAAACTAGGCAGCGGCCCACGCGCCTGTCTATTGTGCCGCCTTTTCTTAGCGGCCGTTCGTCCCCAAACCAGAGTCTCGGGTCGCTTCTCGTGTGCCTGTCCATGTCAGCATAACAATAACAACTAACATATAATCCACCATCTGATAGGCTGATGGTACGCCTGTTACAACTACGACCGAGGCAGACGACGAGTCAGACGATGGCATTGCACTCCCCACGCCTATCCATGCGCGCGCGACGGTACAATGCAAACTCGTCGCTCCCGATGGCCGCGAGGCGTACATCTACACGCCCATTGGCGGCTTCGAGCATTTGTTTAATGCACCACAAGGTTTCCGGGGAAATCCCAGGTCGAGCCACCCATCAAGTAAACCTCTTTCAGCCGGTCTACTGCAACAATCCCAAGTACCATGTAGGACAGCATTGCTAGATCCTATCGACCACTCGCTAAGTGTAGCAGGGGCGTCCCGACAAGGTCCGGCTCATGGTACCCGCTGCCAGGATGACATGCGAACGCAGGATGATAGGTCACGTAACCTCAGCGAGTCAGCGAGAAATTATGCAGCGCCCATATCTGCCAAACGAAAGTCTTTGAAAAGGACTCGCTCTGTTGCCCAGGGGCTCTCGCAGCCTCGCGGAGCATTCGACGCTAGTGACGACGATAACGACCGGGACGATGGGGACGATGACAGGGATACCGAAATCATAGTCATAACTGAAACAGCAAGACACTGCCAGATGGGAGACATGAAAGCACTTAAGAACTTCTTCCGTCATCGAATTGATGAGCTCACCATGAAGCCCGTGCGAGGTATGGTGACGGCCTGGATCAAACAACTGGAACCTAAACGTCTGGGCGGCTACGGGCCCTATCACAGGAAGCTTCCTGCGGAAGCGCCCGCTGACGCTACCCCACCCTGGTGGCCCCAGAACGTGCCGTACATCGAACCCGCACATCTCGATAAGGACAGTAAGCATAGTCCTTAAGTTTCCTACATGTGCAGCTGCTCACACACATTGCAGGCCTTTTAACACTAGCCGTAGACGTTCTGCTACAGCATCGGGACAGCCCGATTGACGAAATCAAGCGGCGTAGCCCATGGACTGTCAAGCTTCGACAGATTGCAGAGTACAATGTTGAGACGACGGCACCCGAGCATTTCTCCTCGTCCAAGAATGCCGTTTTCAGCAGGATGATGAAGGAGCGAGCCGTGAACAGTATATTGCCCAGCCTCTTTGAGACGTCACAATCGTATGAGGACTTCGTCTTCCAACACGAACTATGGAGATACAACGACGAGAGCGCCTTCCCGAGGGGCAAGGCTATGACATGGCAGCCAGTACCCAGACCACCTAAACAAATAAGTCAGCGCAAATATAAGAGAGCGCGCAAGGCTAGGAAACCAAGGGTCCTTCGAGAGGAATCAGATGCGGACAGTCATGGTGAGGCGTCTGGAGATGACACAGAGATCGATGAGACTATGGCGAGGATTGCCAATAGACAGCTTCGTCGAACAGAGCTCTCATCCAAACGACAGAGGGAGGAGCAGGAAGAACAAGACGGCCAGGTGGTTCGAGCATCAGCAGTCGGACTCTCCACAGTAATGGACGCCAAAACCCCGCCCGTGTCAGCCACCACTCAGCGAATCTTCCACGCCACTCAGGTCGATTCTGCTCCCAAGTCCTCGTTCAATCAAACAATGGACCGCATGCATCCTGATGAAGACGTTAAAGCAGGAAGTCTCATCGCATCTGACGACCACGAGCAGCAGAGTCAGCGCGGAAGAACACCACTGCATCATCCCACACAATACCACAACACCCACGGCAATTACACGAACACTTCTTTTCAGCCCATGCAGGCCTCGGGGCCTTTCTCAACTTCGGGGACATCGAGTTTTGCCCAGTTTCCGGCCGACAGTTACATAGATGCCAGCCACTTCTCCATGTTTAACAGCCCCTACGCTCTTCATATGAGCCAATCTTCTTTGGACCCTTCCATGACGGCGAACAGCTTGAGCTATTCATACCCGTCAGAAGAGCTGTTCGCACCAACATCGTTCATGTCAACCATGTCAGATAACACCAACGCATCTTTCAATGGTCTACCATACGACATGACAATGGCTGCGCCAGAACCGCCGCATCAATACTCGGTACATCAAATGACGGCGCGCAACGGACGACAGTAAATACCACGACGGCGCAGCGGTCATGAACCCATCCCAGCGATCCAAGTGGGATGTCCTTTGCACGCTTACTCAAGTCATTGGCCAAGCGGGTTGAACAAAAAGGAGTTGTCGCACTCTCCATGCTCACGCCAACTCTCGGATTTGTTGCCCTTGAGCTTTTTTTCAAAACTGCGTCTTTCCTTGTAATGCCTTACGATAACGACTCTCTTTGCCTGCGTTCTTTTTCAATCAAGTCGTGGACGCTTCTCGTTCCCACACCACACGCGGCTTGCCTCACGATAACGACTCTCTTTGCCTGCATTCTTTTTCATCAAGTCGTGGACTCTTCTCGTTCCCACACCACACGCGGCTCCAAACCGGTGTGGACTTGCTTCGGCATGCTCGTCGGAACGTCTTTGCTTACGCTTCTTGACTTCAAGCTTGCAATCCGGTAGTCTGTCCGTGCAATATACCCTAACGACGTTACGTGGCCCACGATTGTAGTTGCAGGTTGCAACACCGGGATGGCAAGCAGCGCCTCTAATGGGGGAACTAATGCGGGTTGTGGAAATCCCTTTTCTTTCGGTACGTTGGGAGGAACTCTGTACTTGTATAAACCGGCGGTGAAAAGTGTGTGACGGAGCCACGAAAGGCATCAGGTAAAATGGGATGGCCCGTGGCGGGATGTGTGGAAAGACGTGGCGATGCCACGCGTTACTATCAAAAATATTTCGGTACGTTACATGAATCGAGAGATTCGAACACTGTGTGCCGCCTTTGAAGGACTGCCAACGATAATGGCGTTGTGCATGTTGTGCATGGTGAAAGGAAAAAGTGCTCGCCTTGGAGGAGAAGAGCGGAAGCACGGGCGTCCACGTGTGCCAAGGCGCTAGTGATGGCGCGTGAGGCCGAGCGAGCTGCAGCTCTTGTCCGCGACAACTCTTTGACCGGCTTTGTTGCACTCACAAAGCAGCCGCTGTCGACCTCAACCATCGGCTCGGTCTGCCCAGTGCGACGCACCTTGACGCCGGCTCCCCCTGCACGCAGACGCCCACGCGCGCTTGCACGACACCGGCGCATGCCCACAACCCACGACACTCCCGCGAACATGTCTGCACCGCGCAGCGGCAGAGCAGGAGAGCGAGCCCGCGGCCCCCGAGGCGGCAACAACGCCAATCGCAGCCAGCCTGGACGAGCTCGAGGCAATGGCGCGCCCACCACAAGCAATACTGACCGGCCGTCACAACAAGTTTACCAGCGCGGCGGCGCTCGAGGCGGAAACCGCGGCGGCGACGCTCGAGGATACACGACCAACAACCGCAGCAGCTCCAACACACGTGCAAACCCTCGCAGTCGGGAAAATTCGCCGTAAGCACCCTTGTTCCTATCTGACAATTGGCACAGGCCGCCGCCAGCCCGAGGACACTTCCATCGCCAATGCCACCTTGGACCCATGGCCTTTTCCTTCGAGTTTGCGACGGCTGCCAATTGCGCCGGTCGCGCCCTTTCTAACGAGACATCGCAGGAACGTGAACATCTCTAGCTTAGATCCCACCGGCGGCCCGAACTCGACGCCTTTCGCCCAGAATGACTACCCCAAGCGGCTCGAACATGTACGTAGGGCACGCCCCATCAGCAGGAGACGGTGCTAATCCAGACAGATCCGAGCGGCGCGGCCGCTGCTGCGCGAGCGATTCATCCACGAAGGCCGAATGAACCCAGAAGGCCAAATGCGCCTGAGCGATTCGGTCAAGCTGTACGGCATCTGCACCGACATGTGCCCTGAATACGAGCGCGTGCGGCGCATAGTCGAGGACGACGTCAAGCCCCCGGAATGCGTAGGTGAAGCACCATAGTCCTGCTGTCACGGCACTGACCACGTCACAGACACCCGAAACCGAACACCTGCCGCGAAGGCAGCGCATCGCCGACGAGTCGCGCATGGTCAAGGCATACGCACGATCGGCGGCGGGCATGGACGTTGAGCTGGTCTCCGAGATCCGATCGCCCGCTACCTGCCTGAAAACCTTCGACTACCTCATGCAGCGCCTGGACCACGACGAGTTCGACTTCCTGCACAGCTGGATTTGGGATCGCACGCGAGCGATCCGGAAAGACCTGCGCACGCAGCGCATCGAGCAGCGATCCGAGATCAACATCCTCCTCACCACCCTCGAGCGCAGCGCCCGCTTCTACCTCCTGTCCACACATCAAATGGCGCGGACCAAGAAGACCGACTACTCCTACCAACAAGACATCGAGCAACTGAATCAGACGCTCATGTCGCTGAAGGAGCGCTACGACGACAATCGCCGCGTTGGATACCCCTCGGAAAATGAGGCAGAGTTCTGGGCTTACCGACTCATCCTAGCTCCCATCTTCACCAACAGCCAGTACGAAAACGAACTCCAAGGAGTCCCTTCCCATCTTAGAAATAATCCACGGGTGCAGGTCGCCCTTGAGATTCATCGTGCCATGAAGTCAGTCATCTTCACCAGGATCACCTCCTTCGTACAGGCGCAGGCAAATTGGAAGCGTTTCTGGGAGATCGTCAAGTCTCCAAGCGTGTCCTACCTCATGGCATGCGCCGCTGAGGTCTCCTTCCAGCGCGTCCGACATGTCATCCTCGACGCGCTATGGCGAGTTTATCGGATGGGTACAACGAAGAGGCCCCGCACTGTCGAGACCTGGACAATGGACCAGGTCACAGAGGTACTTGGCTTGGACACCGAGGCTGAGGCTTTTCGACTTTGTGAGGCATACGGCTTTTCTTTCGGCCAGCTCGAAAATGGGCAGCAATTTCTCGACGTCTGTGCAAAGGGCTACGAACGCACAGTCTTGAGCCTGCCGGCAGACTTGAGCCCGCACACCTTCTCTCAAGCCATTGTGGAAGTCAAGCGCTGCGATCGGGCATTTTCAGCTGTGGTTCGTGCCATGTCGGTGCAACAGGCCGATAATCATGGTAGCATGGTCGATTCGACTACCGGCGTACAAGCTAGCGAACAGATGGACGATGAGCATTCGTTATTCGTGCCTGAAGCCTCGGCTACCAAACCGAGCATCTTTCCCCAGGCAAATGGCACCACCACAAAGAGCACTCTCGCGATTCCTGCGGCGTCGGATCCATCCACGAACCCTTTCATCAAGAATGCTGCAAGTGCTTTTCAAGCATTTCCCGGACTTGGCTCCGCTGACATCCAACCTGGTGTCTTTGACCCTTCCAAGAACAATATCAAGTTCGCCTCTTTCGAAACCACAACCACGCCCTTTGCGAACACCACAAAATCAACGCCGTTCACACCCACGACGTCAACTACACAAGCGAATACGCCAACTACAACAAATGGTGCGCCGGCCGCAGGTTTCAACTTCTTTTCTCAAGCCGCGAAAACCCAAGCAATACAGCCTGCAGCAGCGACCCCCACCACGGCTTCTAATCGGTTTGGTATACCCCGTGTGTCCTCAGGTGCGAGCCAGGTTGAGACTCGGAACATAGCACCGTCTTTCACACCAGTGGGGTCCCCTGCCCCACAGCTCTCGACGTCACAAGAGGAAGCGAAGCGAAAGGCGAAGAGGAGGCACGTCAGGCGCGAGAAGTAGCTGAACGAAAACAAGGAGCTGAACGACAGCGCCTCGAAGCAGAACAAGAGAGACAGCGAATACAACAGGCAGAACATCATCGTCTTGTTCAGGAAGCACGACAACGTCAACAGCGGGAAGACGAGGCACGACTTGCAAAGCTACAAGCTCGAAAAATGGCTTACACTTCACTTACGTCGGACGTCATGTGGGACAACGAACAGGGGCTGATGTTTCAATTTATCGAGAACCTGG
>TARA_R110002003_G_scaffold104_25_pt1 | contig 44719 bp, 57 predicted proteins | sample TARA_R110002003 | Tara Oceans TARA_R110002003 (sample SAMEA4396441) | marine metagenome | biome: Westerlies Biome; feature: [SRF] surface water layer (ENVO:00010504); material: water (ENVO:00002006), including particulate matter (ENVO:01000060) such as... | depth 5 m | reverse complement strand
GCATGGGCATCGATGTCTCGACCATCGAGCAAGACATGGCCGATCATGCAGCTGGCGATATTCAAGAGACCCGCAAAGTGTCAGAAGAGGAGGAGGAGAAAATCAAGGCGACTGCCGCTCGCGCAGATGTCTACGATCTCCTGTCACGTTCGCTTGCACCCAGCATCTACGAGGCGGACGACGTCAAGAAAGGCATCTTGCTTCAGCTTTTCGGTGGCACGAATAAGCAGTTCGAGAAGGGTGGTAGTCCGAAATACAGAGGCGACATCAACGTCTTGCTCTGTGGTGATCCTTCAACGGCAAAGTCCCAGCTGTTACAATATGTGCACAGGATCGCGCCGCGTGGTGTCTACACTTCTGGAAAGGGTTCATCTGCCGTTGGTCTCACAGCTTACGTTACCCGCGATCCTGAGACTCGCCAGCTAGTCCTCGAGTCTGGTGCTTTGGTTTTGTCGGACGGCGGTGTCTGTTGTATTGACGAGTTCGACAAGATGTCCGAAGCCACTCGATCCGTTCTCCACGAAGTTATGGAGCAGCAGACTGTGTCCATCGCAAAGGCTGGCATTATCACCACCCTCAATGCGCGGACGTCTATCCTCGCCTCCGCCAATCCTATCGGCTCCAAGTATAACGTGAACCTCCCAGTGCCCCAGAATATCGACCTCCCACCCACGCTCCTCTCACGTTTCGATCTTGTCTATCTCGTCCTCGATCGAATCGACGAGCAGAATGATCGCCGCCTGGCTCGTCACTTGGTCGGCATGTACCTCGAGGACACACCCGACAACGCTTCCAAGAATGAGATCCTTCCCATCGAGTTTTTAACCGCATACATCTCCTACGCGCGTTCGAACATTCACCCTAAGATCACCGACCCAGCGCAAAAAGCTCTTGTCGACGCATACGTAGCCATGCGCGCTCTAGGCGCTGATATCCGATCACAAGAACGCAGAATCACAGCTACCACGAGGCAGCTCGAGAGCATGATTCGACTCGCAGAAGCACACGCAAAGATGCGCCTTAGTGAGGAAGTTACAGCCGATGATGTCAACGAAGCCGTGCGCCTCATCAAATCCGCGCTCAAGCAGGCTGCCACCGACGCAAGGACTGGTTTGATCGATATGTCGCTGCTCACAGAAGGCACATCTTCGAGCGATCGTCGCAGGAAAGACGATCTCAAGCGTGCTGTACTAGCTGCGATAGATGAGCTCGGCTCTGCGGGTCAGAGCATCAGGTTGTCGGATCTGATCAAGAAGGTTCGAGACGGTGCGAGCGAGCAGGTCGAGAATAGTGAGTTCTTGGAGGTGTTGAGGAGTGCGGAGTTGGAGGGGAGCGTGCAGGTTACTGGTGAGGGTATGAGGAAGATGGTGAAGAGGGTAGTTGGAGCTTTCTAAAGGACGAGGGAGGGTCGGCGTTCTGGAGCGAACGGCATGGCATCGTACATGATGGGATGAGGTGACGGTTGATGATATGGTTTGCATAACTCGGATAGAATCATCGTAGGCCACGACGCAATGAGCCGGAAATGTTTACTTTTTTGTTTCCTCGATCACTATTGGTACATACAACCATCTAATCGTCGTGTCGCGTATGCAAATGTGTGCATCTCTGAAGAGAACAACTAGCCATCCTCTTTCCTCTCGTCACTACCTCCGAACCTACATCCTCTCTACCGGACTCAATCCCAGTATCCGCATTCCATTATTCAGCACCTGCCTCGCCGCAACATACAACGCCAGCCTTGCAATCATAACATTCTTCTCGCTTCCGACGACCTGCAAATGGTCGTAACTGCTGCTCAGCGCATGCGCCATCTTGAACAGGTACGTCAGCACCGTCGTTGGCTCCTGCGTCTTGATTGTGTTCAGGAACGTGTCTGGCCACGAAGCTAACTGCCTGACGAGATCGATGGCGTGGGGCTCTGTCAGCAGTGAGAGGTCGGCGGAAGAAAGGTCGAGTTCCGCAAGCGACGGGTCGGCGGTCACGGCTTTGCGATAGATGGAGCAGAGACGGGCGTGTGCGTACTGCAGGTATGGGCCTGTGTCGCCCTCGAAGGAGGTCATGCGGTCCATGTCGAACGTGTAGTTGTTGATGCGCTTGCCCTTCATGTCCTGAACCATGACGGCCGAGATACCGAGTGTGTCAGCCGTCTTCTCGGGGTCTTCGACTTGTTCGTATTTGGTCTGGTTGCCACGCATGACTTCATGCATCTTCTCGCCGACGTCGCGAAGGATGTCGTCGAGGAACTTAGCGGTGCCTTTGCGGGTGCTCATACCGAGGACCATGCCGAAGTTGATGTGTTGACATTTCTCGGAGATATCTTTTCGGCCCATGAGTTCTTCGATCTTGAAGAGCTGGGCTAGGTGGAGATCTTGTTGTGAGGCGACGACGTAGATCATCTTGCTGTTCAGAGGTCAGTCAAGCATTACTGTAGGATATGCAGGTTCACGTACTCAAAGTTGTACTTCTCCACACGCTGGAGCGCCTCGCCAATATCTCGGGTGAGATATAGTGATGTGCCGTCCTTCTTCTTGACTACAGCTTTGCCCAGCTTCTTGGAGTGCTTCGTCAGGTCGACAATGACAGCGCCATCGGAATCTTCGCACACTTTCTTCTCCCACATGATTTTGGCGGCCAGGTCCATGCTCTCGTCCTTCACTTGCGATTCGCCACTGTAGTCATCGTACCTAATGTTCAATCGGGCATATGTCGCTTTGTATTTCTCAATCGAAAGATCCTACTCGTGTCAGCATTTCCTAGTAGCCATTTGGAGTTGTAATTGCCTACCCTGAAGCGCTTCCAGATGCCGAGCGCCTTAGGCTCGCCATCAACCATGCCCTTGAAGTACTTCCTAGCCTGCTCATCGATGCCCTCGGTCTCGATCTTTTGAATCTTGGCCTCCTGCTCCGACGCGTCCTTGCCCTCCTCTTTCAGCTTCGCGACCTCGGCTTTGAGCGCCTTGACTTGTTCCGCCTCCTCGTGCTGAATGTTGCTGACCTTGACGTAAATGTCGTAAAGGTGACCGATAGGGTTCTTAACCAACTCGTCCTCGTTACCAAACAGGTCAAACCCGATAGCCAGCACACCGTACTGCTTGCCCCAGTCGCCAAGATAGTTCATGCGAATGACATGCCACCCCGCACCCTCGTACAGGTTTGCGAGGAATCCACCGATGATCGTACTCCGCAAGTGGCCGGCGTGGAACGGCTTCGCGATGTTAGGAGAGCTGAACTCGACAATTATCTTCTTTGCGCCGGACGAGGGATCGAGCGGGTTGCGGAGGCCGAGGTTCTTGTTGAAGCCATAGCTGGGGCCAGACTTGATGACCATTGGTACGACGAGCGACGTGAGTGGCTCTGGCTTGAAGAAGAAGCCCAGCGCGGTGCCTGTGACTATGGGCTTTTTGACCAGCGGCGACTCGGGAAACTTGTCTGCCAATTCCTGCGCCCACGCCTTCATCTCATCCGGTTTCTTTTTGATGCGCAACGCCGGCACTGCCAGTTGCAGATCGCCGTGCTCGGGCTTCGCTGTCCATGATAGTGTTGGGTATATGACGTGCTTGTCGACGCCAGACACGTTAGACAGCAGCTCGGTGATGTGACTTCGGTATATGTCGAAGGGGTTGAGGGCGGGGTATGTGTTCGGTTCTTGCGGGACAGTGTCGAGACCAAGGGTCAAGAGGGTGTTGGTGAGGTCCTCCATGCTAGTGGCTGAGCGCGCCGACGCGTCAAAGTACCGGAATGGCTTGAAAGGTGTATTGTCAATCTGCGAGTAGTGTCGACGGGTGGCTGAGGTACGTAGTGGCTTGCGACAGGCGTGATCACGTGTCAAGTACTGTCTTATGAGCAGTGACTGTGATTGTTTGTATGGGCGCAACTGCGGGGCGGCAGCTCTTGTAGACGGAGGGGTGACTGTTCCGACTGGCTGGGCGTGAGTCAGAGAAGGGCAATGAGTCGCCAGCGGCCTCACAAAACAACGAGGACGAGAATTGAAGAGTTTGACACTGCTACGGGCAAGGCTTTGCTGCATTCCCGTGTGGGGAGCGGTGCTATGCGTCAATCGAGGTGCAGCAAACGCGCTAACACCAAAATTTTGGAGGGGCATTTGAGCGCCAAGACCGGGCTGCAGCGGGATCGCTTTAGTCCCTGGCGCTTCACATCATCAACAGTGTTGGCATAAGCATCACATATCCTTTGGCCTCATGTCCCGGCCGTCCGGGCTATTGCACTCTCAGAATCAGCTTGGCAGATCGACTCTCGACCTTTCCTCTCAATCCTCAGCCTCACAACCTCACCATGACGCTCCGGTGCGCACGATAACATGCCTCATGCCACATGTGTCATGCAAACCAGGGCCATTTTCTACATTCTGTCATGCACATGATGTACAGGGCCGAGACTTGCTCGTGCTGCAACTCGCCGCCGGGACCAAGCACGACAGCGTCAGACGGGCAGGTCGTGCATAAAGGACGCGCAAATTTCTCCGTAAACGCTGATGCGGTCGGGACCAGTCGAGTCATGCATTGTGATACTGCATCCGAAAACTTCCAGAATCGTGAACGCGCATGTCGTTTGATTAATGCCGTGTTCTGGAAGGGTTTTGCGTGTCTCGACATTGGGGTGTTGCGTTTTGTCTGGACACAAAAATGAGATTACAAGCAACCGCAGCTTCGAAACTGGTATGTGTTTTGTTCTACCACGTTGTTTGCTTATCGTCTTTCCGTCGAGACAATTATCTTCCTTGTCGCTATGGGTAGTATGGATCCTGAGCGATTGCATTGTCCAAGGTCTCGGTGCACTTGGCCAGATCAACAAAGTATGCAGTGCACGCAGTATTACAAGAACTGGGTCGGTTAATGCAGTGGCAATTCAACTCATCTTCTACCATATGACTATTGCCTGTCTTGCCAAGAGTGCCCACTAAAGCACTTCAAAGCGCAATCCCTTCCCCGCGTCACCTCCTCCTCTCTGTCTTCTTCCATTCTCCACACAGTAGTTGTCAATGACGTCATTATAAGAAGGCGACGCTCTTGTAGACTGTAGCCTGAATGCAAGAAATACTATAACCGCCGAGCTGTGTTTAACGGATGCCAATAGCGTTCCCACACGGTCACGGATTGGAGAGTGTCGTTCGTTTTCGCCTACTAAGAGAAGACGGCAGTGGCTGCTACCAACTGCGATCGAATAATTTTACACCGACACCGAGCTGCACAACCTACGCATTACTGTAGACAGCGAGACGGGCTACCTGACTATACATCAATGGCACCGAATGCGACCGGATTTCATCACGACGGATGGGGTCGTTACACTCTTTGGGATTGTAACTTGGTTGAAGCTGCAGGGAAGGTAGATGTGGCTTTAGAAGGTAGACTGGTCGTCGAGCTTGGATGTCGCCTAGTCTGCTAGAGACGAACGTTGCTTATGTGAGATAAGCAAATCCACGTTGAATCAGGCTTAACGTTAGGAGAGCGCTAACCTAGACGAGTAATTAATTCTAAGGTGCAGTCCTCGAGCTTGTTGTATTTTACAACAACTACTCTAATCAGAAAGTCTATTCTCAACCGTAAGGGGTGGCTGACCGGAAGTGGAAATACTTGGAGAACAGATGTCGTTGCTTGGAATGTGCAGAGTCGTGAGGCAATTTAGGACGACATCCTGTGTGACATTAGAAGCTTCATGATTGTTAGTATAGAGGGGCGCAGATGGATGTGGCGAAGTACTTTTTCTACACTCGCAGTCTTTCTCAAGATAGCAGCGGGCTGCGCCTCGTCAGGTGGTCCTAGTGTGAGGCCACATTGGGCGACTTTACCAGTCCTGCACCCCCTTCTGGGACGAAGAAGCGTACTCTAGTCTCCGAAGGTTGTGGCTTTACGTCATTGCCGTTATTGAGGGCGGTCGGTGGTATCTCCAACTGCCGAGAAATCAACAACTCCACCACCAGGGCGTGATACAATCTCGGTGATTAGCCGAGTCACGTTACCTGAACAGTTGGCGCGGAACTGCAGGCTGTCGGGTCCCAAGACGATGGAGGCTTTCTGTGTCCCGTGCGCCAATTGCCCCTGTACAACTGCGCGGCGCCCGTGATGACAACGCCAGCAGGGCCAGCGAACGTGTTGTGACGATAGTTCGTGAAGCTCATCGTTCTAATATGAGATTCAAACCCTCCCACCGGTGTACTCGCCCATCTTGACAGGTGGTTCAAATGCCCTTTGGCGTTTCCAGGCGTTAGTGAGGTTTGAATGAGTGATCGAATCCAGGCTCAGCTGTCACGTTACTATGCATATCTTTCGCGCAAGAACTGCGTCGGGAACATGAGGCTCAAGCTGGCCCTTAGATGAGGCGAAACCTGTTGAGCAGCCCGCGACGTCGAGCTAGGAATAGGGAGAACACGAGATCGGGGGAAAAGGGCCGTCAATATTCTTCTGAGTAAAGATGAGACCATGGCGGATGATCTACGGACAGTTTCAATGGCCTGCAGATGACGCAGTTTCTGCGACTTACACCCACACCAATGGGACACACTGGTGCATGCGAGACTGATACCAGGTACGGACCATAGTACAGGTACTAGTAAGACGTTCCTGGCGCTGCCACGCTAGGCCACAAGGTCAGGACCACGGTATTGGGACAACCTATAGGAGGATTAATGTGCTTGGTGGAACTGTGGTGTGTGCAACGTCGTGTGCCCTGCGAATGCCGCAGTATTCGACTGTTCAAGACACAAGCGCATGGACAATGCGTAGCTGAGCGCTCAGTGCAACGTAGTACCACTCCCAACACTATGGGTGGCATGCTGTTGTTCCCTAAGAGGCAGTGACACGGGCGTGGTCGATCTGTACAGCACTCTGATCTGAAACAATTGTCCGAAAGCGTCTTTCCATAGGCTTGCGTTGTCACAGGAAAGCGAAATCTCTGGCATCATTGCTCGAATGGCTTTCGAGCTCATCATGACTACCAAGTAGGTTGCATCAGTGGTGTAAAGGTTTTCGAAGAGTGAACCTGGGAAAAGGGACGAATATGCAAGTCTTGTTGCCGCGAATGATTCCTGCAGATGTGCTTGGAGAGGAACCCAGTGATTCAAGTCATTCAGTTGCGCCGCTTTTCGAACTAGCCTCACACGCATGATCGTCGATCAATCTGACAGACCGTGTCGTGGAGGGCAATCGATAAATGGCGGTCATCATCGAAGAACGGAGCAGGCGAAAGCAAGCGACAGTTCTGCAAGTAACTGTAAAAGAAGAAACAAAAGTGGACCTGAGATGGTACTTCGGCGAGGTTTCGCTGTCGAGCGGCGGCCGTGTCAAGGAAGGACCTGGGTGCTAAGTGCCTCGTGGTGGGGATGTACAACACGCCCAGACCCATTGGGTCGGTAGTTAGCCGGCACAGGGATGCGCTTCCGCAAAAGCATTATTGCCTTCGTGATTCGGCGCCGATACGAGATCTTGGATCGCAAAAAGAGATCGCGTACACCTGGTTGCTGGGTTGTCCCATGCTAAGGATCTAGTCAGCGACGCTGTTCGCTCGGAACAGAAACACCAGCCAAAGGGAGCGTCAGAGGATCACCAAGACCAATACAAGTGCGGCGGTCTAATGCAATGCATCTGCGATGGCGTAGAGACTCGTTCCTATACAAGGTTTGCAACCAAGGCTGAGTTAAGTAACGTCTTTCACATAGTACCGTTACACATGGAAGGTCCCAGCACCATTCACCGGCGGTCGAGAAACTTTTATCTGGATGTGGCGTAGATTGTAGGTTGGCTGCAGCAGGGACGACTCATCTCTCGCGAAAACTGCGCAGCTCTCCAATCAGATGATACATATACCAACGTTCGGTACGCGAGACCGAATACGTGCATGATCTGGCGCCTGCCGCATCCTTGATACCAGGAAAGCTGTCAGTTCGACAGACGTGAGATACGTCCTGCTCTCAGCCGTTGATTTTTATCGTGTCTGCAAGCAGCCGCCCGTCAGACTAGGCTCGGCTCGCAAGATAGCGCTGGCTTATGGAGCGCGGGCTGCGGAGATGTTCGGGCTTCAAGTATCCGTCGCTCTGAGGGAGAGGACGCCCTTTGTGTTGGCAGAGACGGGGTATATTGAATTTGCTGACCGTGGCCGCCTACAAGGCGTAGATGGGGCGCGCGTGGGACTTGACTTCTATGTACCTCGGAGGCAATTGCAAGCAACGTTGCTTTTCGGAACCAATGGGAGCACAGCATTTTGTAGCCTCATCGTAGCATGGGATCTTGCTTCGGTGTGCGCGGCCCTTTCGGTTAGCGCGCAAGCCGCAAAGTTATTCCCATGACGATGCAGATTTGCATGCCCCCTCAGATCTGCTAGCATGCATCTGTGGCGCACAGCGGTCGGACGCTTGTGGTTGAAAAGGCAGACGCCAGAGCCACTACACTCGACGGGCGGCATCCTCCAAGCGGCAGCGCCCAGATGGCGGCAGCATGGACAGGGAAGCAGGACGACCGGTCGCCATGATTCACCTGGGCTGCTGGAACGGTGCAGAGCACGCGGGAGCACTGTCGAAAAGAGGAAGACAGTGGCCAGGCCAATAGCGGAAGGCGGCGTGCTGGTGAAAGTCGCTGCAACTCACTCCAGGAAGGGAAGAGTGCTCAAGATGCCTGCATCGAGATGGCAGAGTGTATAAGACGGCCTACTCACCGTCTCCACAGATGGATGTCCAGTGCATGAACCGCTCTGCCGCACACGGCTCCAAGGCATTGGCTCAAGACTCCTTCATCAACTGAGACAGGCTCCATCTCCTCATCGTCATCGGTTCACAGCATCTCCGAAGCGTTCCATCAGGCTTGAGCCCACCTGCGTGCATAGGGTCGCATCCAGCATCGTGACAGCAGCCTGTCAACAAGGTACGTCGGATGAGCTCGGTCGGTTGTTGGCGGGCGGTGGCCATCAGCTGGATTGCCGTCGTTGGGTTGTCCCCAGCGTTCATGCTGCTAGGCTCGCGAAGGGCGGAAGATGGCACAGCGGGACTGAGTTGGGGGCAGAGCATAGCTAATATACCGATGGGAGTGTAGGACCTGCTCCCCAGCCCGCACCATCCAGAGGCCCCGAAGAAGTGCCTCCCCGGGCAATATCAGCACTGCGACTGGCCGCCAGCAACACCCCATCGAGTGCACGCATCGCCAGTCTTCGGGACCGTCCAAAGTCCATCCAGACGGACGGGAAGAGAGCGGCATCGTGTAACACGTGCAGAAAAAAGCAAGGAACACGGCGTGCGCCTGCCATTTCAGAAACCCTGTGTGGGTGTGACGAGCACGAAGGTGAGCAGCGCTCAATTTCGCTTCGCTATCACGTTCCTGCCACTTGGGGCCACCATCCCTGTCGCCCACATGGCGTGCCTGCTAGGCCGGGGTGCAGTGACGCCCTCCACAGCACACTGCTCAACCTGCAACGCTGCCTGCTCCACGCCCCTCACACCCTCCGCTCTGCATTTCCATCTTACACCCGCCTTCTCGGCGCCTTCTCTGCTTCCCGTCTGCGATGCTGCACCCCTACATCTCCCTGTTCTTTAGCCTAAGGGCGTTCCCAATGTAGCCAATCGCGGGCCAGGGCTCCGATCCGCGCAGGACAGCCCGCCGTTATGTGGGTCTGTCCAGGGCAGGGGAGAGGTACCTCGAACCTCAACTCAGCCTATAATGCTCGAGATAAGGCTACTGGCCGCCATCTCGCTCTACACTTGCACGTGTATGAGATTAAAGGATCTGGCCATCGTGCTCAACCGCCAGATCAATGTCTACTGTCCGCCTTGTTGGAGGGCAATAGCATACGGCTTGTCATGGAGCTTTGATGAGATCTGACTCGTGGCTTGACTTCATTTCCTATACTTCACATCCGGGTCTTCGCCTGACTTGTCGCTCCGAGCTGTTGGAGTACATTAGAGGCCGTCCCATTGCCACTTGGATGTGTGCAACAGCATTCTGTTTTGTTTTCGTTGTACTTCCCTTCCCAACCAAGCATATTCACTGCATCCGGCGGCATAACAGCAGAGCTGAGACCTGCCCGAGCACTTAGCCTATGACACCCTACTAAACATTTCCAGGTTCAGCCTTCATCAGATGCAAAGGGGCTCACGACGTGGACGAGGTAGAAATCCGAATCCCGCCCGGAGCGCGTCGAGCAGGAGGAACAGGTCCAATCCGCCATCACCATCCGGGGTCAGATCCACGTCTCGCAGTGCCACCTTACAACGCACACGCAGCCACGCTTCACTGAGACGGTCTGCACGTATTGCAGAGTTACTCAACGGAGAAACAGCCCAGCAGCTTGACGGCGCCACCTCATCAATGGCTGATGTTGCAAGACCCAGGGCGCTAGGAAGCAGATCCGTTCGATCAAGACATCACGCTCGCTCTTCAGGATTATCAAGATCGGGTCGTCATTCCCTATCCCCAGAGGACATTCGATACGCCATGGACATCGTGGTCCAACCGCCGCGGAGCGCCCGGGTTGGCCAAGCACTATCTGGATCCATCGTCGTGCGATTACGGACGACCAACGCAGATCCCGAAGATGCCCTCGCCGACTCCGCCAATCTTGTCGCTGTCGCCACGCTGGTACCTGGCAACTCCACCGCCCCGGCAGATCCATCTATTCTCAATGCTCTGCTTGTCGGGCGACGCTTCGACTCCATCCACCCTTTTGCCGACGACGAAGCAGACGGTTCCATTGCCTCAATGGAACTAGCCGACCCAAATGGCGTCGGCTATATGCGCTTTCCAGATCTCGTAATCCGGCAAGCTGGCACATACAGAATACGCATCACCTTGATTCGCATTCGCAACTCTGCCTCGGAGCCGCCAGTGTCATCTGCCGGCAACGGGGCGTCAGTGCAAGTCGTCGACAGCAATTTGATAGTGGTCAACTCAGCTGGACCAGTAACCAACTTGGCTGCGTACAACGGTAAGTACATGGTAGCCAGCTATTGAGTTTCTTTCGGTTTCCTGATTTCTCTTCCTCCCCTTCTAGGAGACGGAGGCTCCGACATTGACGATGGCGGATGGTTGGAGGTGCTGCGGACCATTCAGGAGAGGCGCAGGTCACGCGGGTAGATGTAGCCGCGTTCTCGGTCTTACTTTGGGCGGCAACCTGTACGAAGTGTGTTGAATATTTGGGGCTTTTCTTGTACGTCCAGGACACGCAATTGTAGGATTGAGTGTCTTTTGTACGACAGAGGGAGAAGCAAGTGAGGTTCGGGTCTGGTTGTACATGTGGCTGCATGGATCTGCAGCTCGGCGCAAGGGATACATGGATGCTAGTTGGGCTTGGGAATGTGCTATTGTTAGCTCAATATCTTTACGGCAAACAGTGAGGTATCCGAGCATTAAAATACCGAGCATGTTCAGTAGTTCCTTCCGCATTTCCACCTCCTAGCCTCAAACAGAGCGAAACACTTTGCATCAATCATTGACAGGGCCCCAGCCGACGTCTCTGTGGCACACACAGACCCAGGTAAAGTGATAAGCAATTTGGTGTGAGAAGCAGACCACATCATGTAGCATGAAAGTCCTGCTCATGGGAACCTTTCCGATGATTTGATGAGCCATAGTGGCGCTAGCGCAACTGCTGACATAATACTTTTAGCGTGGAGCTTGACTGATTTGATTCGGCGTTTGCGAGACCGGCTTCCTCCGTCCCCATAGACCAACTGCAGTGCAGCAATGCCCCAATTTCTTCGAAACGTGTTCACACGCAACCAATGTCGCTTGAGCCCATTGAATAGCTCTCCATTACCAGCGTCTGAAGAAGTCCAGAAGGACGATCACTTGCTGACACTATTGCCGATAATTATAAGAGCACACCGAATGGCATTCACATGACGCCTTCCGTTAATTCTTCAACCATGTGTGAGCTTACCACATCTAGATCAATAATACTCCAAACGCAGCCTTTTCAGGTCGACTATCGAACGCATCTGCTGGATCGCACCTGAAGCTGGTCTCTTAAGGTTTGAGTTCGCCGTAAGGAGCATGAGCCTGGAGTGGGAGCCCAGTATATTTAGCGGCATCCAAAGAGGTGCGCGAAGCACGTGGTAGCTGAATGTGGATCGATGATGCTAGCGATGCATAGTCAGGGAGTGCGCCTGTTGCTGGCTTCAGTTCGGTGCCATCCCTGGATATGGGAGACAAGTTCTTTATCCAGGGGCTAAACATAGCGACACCATTTACGCGAGTTCCACAGCATGCACAACGTGCGGCATCGTTCCGAAAATGACTACCGACCGATCTCATGGGAGGTATCTATGCGAAGGTATCAACTAGCCAAAGTTAGCCACTGGTGTTGGAAAGGGTCTGAAAACAGTCCACACTGTTAGGACCAGCCGCCGAAGCAGTCGCAGGACTCACGAGTCCAGCCATTACAGTGTAAGTCCATTCCAGAGCAGGTGTTGTTCGTCGTAGCGTCCGGAAATAGCAAGTTCGTGAGCCGAAATCTGGCCTTCTTTGCCGCTAGACGCCTCTGCCTCTATCTCAAGCGGCAAATATATGATTTCAGTATTGCCTGCCGCCTCCTCGCCTTCGAACAGCAATTGGCTCCAATCCAGGCCCCCCGCAATCATCATTTGTTTGACTGATGAGGGGTCTAGACTTATACAGCGTTCTTTAGAAAGGAAAAGATTAACGGTGAGTAAAGTTGTACGAGATGATGGGTGGACAATTATTCCTTTCTGGAATGACCGTTCGAGCAGCGACGCTGAGCACCTCAACCGTATACGAATTATCCGGAGACCAGGCCGACAGGTAGCCGAGGGTTGGGGCGGAGTCAAGCAACAATGGATCGATTAATGTACATTCATATGCGAGGAAATTGAGCAGGAAACACGGCGAGTGGATCTTCTCGTACTTTATACTCATGTACGTCTTCTGGAACATGCGAGGTTAGACCACCAGGTGGCTTGTGGCCCTGCTGATCCTTGCAGATTTCTGCAGGATGATCGGGAAAGGCGCGTTCGCGCTTCTCAGATCGCATATTACCCAATTAAGCGACCCGTTGCCGACTGCCCATATTGGCTAGCAAATTACAGCAAAATAGTCGAGACCCTGTTCTGTAAGCACATCTACCCCGGATGTCGGAATTTTATATGGCCCTTTTGGCGAACAGCCTGGCAACAGCATTTCTTCGTTCAGCACCTGGTTTCCTTGACTTCATCACCTGACTCTAGGATTGTGTCTCCCGTACCGCCATATTGCTTCGCCCCTGCCGATGTTATTTTTGGCGATCTCGACGACGGCAAAGTGACATTATGCAGGTCCCAAGGCAGTTTTGCGGGGGACATTCAATTAACATTCCAGCGAAGCTTTTCGTATCTTCACTATAAGTCTTTGTTCCGTCATTCTCGGCCCTTGGACGCGCCACCAGCGGGAGGCGAAACTTTCCGCGGGCTGTCTTACCAAAGAATGATTATCGTGCGTACTGAGATCCGCAGACTTCGAGATATGGTTCTTCTTGGTCATAACCTCGTATTTTTCAATTGAGAGATGTCACCATCGCGACTGGAACATGTCACTTAATATCTAATGACAGCGGTAGCATGCAATGAAGACCTAAATAGCCCGGTCAAGACATTAAGATATCGTGGCCTTAATACCAACCAGTGTGCAACGGGCTAAGATTAGCATTGATCTACCCGTATACGATGTCACGATGCTTCGTACTGCATTGCGTCCACAACAGGAAATGGTGTGGAGAAACGGCCAGACAGTCTGGAGTACGAAGATCCGCATGGATTGATTACCTTCAATGTCCCACAGCAACTATAAAGGTGGTCTCAATCCCCTCTCGTTGTTGATCATCGCAGATCACCACCAGCATCCCCTTCCAGCTTCTCACCAATTACCACTCGCTCGGTTTACCACCAATTCGTTCTCAAATACACCGTCAAAATGCATTCCAAGCTCGCTGCCTTCCTCCTCCCAGTCCTTGCGACTGCTCTGCCTCAGAGCGGCAGCGCTCCCAGTGTTGACCAGATCACCATCGTCGACACCACCTACTCTGGCAACGGCTGCCCGCAAGGGACAGTCTCCACCTCCACCTCCGAAGACAAGACCGTAAGTATAACTTAGCGGTGCTTCGAGCCCTGTGCTCAGTGAGGAAAGAATATCGTCATGTTCAACCCTTGGCACTGGGCTTTACCTCGTGGCGTCTCATCATCCACGGTATGAAATATGTCTTACTTACAACACATCACAGGTCATTACTTATGGCTTCGATCAATGTAGGTCTGGAATTGGCCCTGGCACCACCCCCGCCGACCGCAGCAAGAACTGCCAGCTCCACCTGAACCTCAAGTACCCCGGTGGTTTCCAGTACGCCGTTGTTGACGCCACCTACCACGGCTGGGCTCGTCTCGACGATGGTGTCACTGGTAGCTTTATCACTACCTACTACTTCTCCCAGGACGCCGGCACGACTGTAAGTTGTGGCGCAGTCCGGATACTCTTGTCTCTAGTCACCAAGGCTAATGTGTAACCAACAGCAAACCACACGCTCCTCCTTCACCGGCGGCGGCCCTCTTCTCAACGGCCAGGTGTACACCAAGCAGGACAGCGTCGAGACCACTGCGACCATCTGGTCTCCCTGCGGTAGCAACGGCATTCTCAACATCAACAACCGCATTGCGCTCACAGCCAAGGACGCCAATGCGTCTGGTGAACTGTCCAACGATGATGCTACTGTCGCATTCACCCAGCAGCTCCATGTTGCGTGGAGGAAGTGCACTGCTGGATCCGGTTCGGGCAGTGGTGGCGACAACACTATTGGCATTGGACAGCCAAGCTCGGATGTTACCATTGGAAACTAGAGTACTGTTTTAGTGATGGTGGGATGTGGAGTGGAAGGGGATTTGTAAATAGCTGGTTGTGATCGTTTCCCCTTGGGCGTAGTTGAATGAAGTCATATGCTCTAAGCTGTTCCCGACCGATCTTTGCAACCTGCTACGGACTGATTGATGCATGCACTGAGAGTCCGACGTTTGTTCGATCGCAGAATAGCATTGTGTATCGTAAGTCAGGGGAAGCAGTGAACGTCACCAGTAAAGGGCCGTTCAAAGCAGCCGTACACCAGGTGCCGAATTCGATGCTGACATCGTGGGCTTTTACGTCCACGTGAGAGCTGTGTTTCGTATGAGGTGCTCAATCGGTGAATGAAGGCATTAAGGTTTGCAAGTCTGATGAAGTCTCCTCCAGCTCCTATTGGCTGTACGTCAGCATCTTGGCATGACGCAGCCTATCGGACTCCCGAAATTATTCGACCACCGTCGTGGGGTAATCACGGCCATCGTTCAACGTTGCCTAGCATATCCACATCACGCCCAGTACGACGGCCACGTCAGCTTTTGCTATCTCGCTCTTTTCCAGTTTTACACGCGTCGTTCGCAATATAGGTCGAAAACACAAAGCGCATCGCCAGCAGTTGGCGCAAGAGAGGCCGTGGCGCAACTCCGAGAAAGGTCGCAGGAACGATAAGGGCAAAGGCAAAGGCCGACGATCCAAGATGGGCAACGAGGAATCTTCCATTGTAGGCGAGGACACGCCGCCGCAGACACTCACATCACGATCGCTCGAAGCTCTAGCGCAGTACATCAAAGATGGTCGGGCACAGCAGATCGTAGTAATGGTAAGCATTGTGAGGCTGCTTAATGGCTTTCTCTAAACGCCCTCAAGACAGGCGCAGGCATAAGTACATCGGCTGGCATTCCAGACTTCAGGTCGCCAGAGACCGGTCTCTACGCCAATCTTTCGCGCCTGAATCTCCCCTACGCGGAAGCCGTCTTCGACATCTCATACTTTCGCAATAACCCAGAACCCTTCTATACCCTCGCGCAAGAGCTGTATCCAGGTAAATACCGACCAACGATAACGCACTCATTCATACATCTGTTACACAAGAAGGGTCTGTTGTTGAAGCTCTTCACCCAGAACATCGACTGCCTGGAGCGCGAGGCTGGCGTGCCGGCAGACATGATTATTGAGGCTCAAAGTTAGTGAATAGTGCTGAATCTGTGGATAGGCGAAGCTGACAATTGATAGGCAAAGCTGCATCGAATGCAAGAAGCCTTACCCAGCCGACCGAATGCGCGAAGCGATTCGCGCAAGATGGGTCCCACGCTGCCTCGACCTTGCCTGTAACGGTCTAGTAAAGCCCGAGATCGTCTTCTTTGGCGAACAATTACCCGCTGAATTCTTCGCAAACCGCAGTCTACCTTCACAAGCAGATCTCGCCATCGTAATGGGCACTTCGCTCTCTGTACACCCGTTCGCTTCGTTACCACAATTCTGCGAGGAAGCCACGCCGCGTCTGCTCATCAACCAAGAGAAAGTAGGCGATCTTGGGTCACGGTCAGATGATGTGCTGTTATTAGAGGACTGCGACGGCGGCGTGAGGAAGCTGGCGGAAGCATGTGGCTGGCTGGAAGAGCTCGAAGCACTGTGGGCGGAGACCGCGCTCCCAGAAGAGCTGGAAGAAGAGAAGCCGAAGAAGAGCAGAGACGAGCTGCTAGAGGAGGAAGTTGACAAACTTACCAAGGATGTCGAGCAGACGCTGCACGTGGGCAAGTCACAGCACGAATGGCTAGAGAAGCATGTCGATCGGAAGATCGCAAGGAAACAAGAGGACGATGAGAAGGACACTTCGAAAGAGAAAAGTGAGAACTTGCGACCGCCAGACGATCCGAACTCAAAGACGATGGCGCCGGTCGCGAGCTCGAGTGGTGGGTTGAGCCACGTGTTTCCACACATGCAGAAACCATCATTATAGTATGAAAATCAGACCATCAATCTATTGGCATTGGGTTAGTTATTCTCGTTATTGCTCGAGCATTAGCATGAAACTCTCGCTTCGAATGTGATTCGTGAGAGCAGCGGGGAGATGGGAGATCACGATATCAATGTCATCATGGCGCTTCCCTTCCTTCACATTAGACATGCACCGTCCCTAAGTCTTAGATACTGGTCAACAACTACGCGTTGAGGAAGATTTGAAAAGTCTCCCTCGCGCCTCTCGTTGACGAAGCAGTAAGCATGAAAGTACAGCGAAAAACCTCCAGCTGAGCCAGCATGCCTGAAAATCCACTTGCCTAACAGAGTAAGTGATACTGACTATCGATCACTGTAAGTTGAAAGTCCGCCACAAAGTCCTCATTGCAGCACGCCGCTCGCAAGCGACTGCGGTGAAAGTACCCTGAAAGCCTCCACGCTGCCTCTTTCACCACCAAGCCTCCAACCTGCCCAATCAGGCAAGTTTCAAGCAAGTATCGATCACTGCACATTCACGTACATCCAGGAGACGTAAAGTGCCGTGTGCGTGATCGCAAAGATACGTAAAAGTACACCAAAGCCCTCCAGCTTACCGCATCGTCACAACATCCATCAACCTTGAACCTTCCTAATTAGGAAGGTACAGGGTGAGGTGTCGATTACTGTGCATTTCCTCACAACCAGGAGACGTGAGTCCCATGTAAGTGAGTAGAAAGACAGGTGAAAATGCACTAAGTACCTCCAGGCCGCGCCTTTACTGCATAATATTTGAACCTGCCTATTTAGGAAAGTTTTCTCTAGAGTGTCGATTGCAGTAGAGTAACAACACGCGTGGAGCTCGTCGAGGTCTTTTTCTAAGTAGAGATTGAGGTGAAAGTGTGCTGAGGAGAATCAGGCTGCGCCTTCGCGAAATGAGAATTGAACCTGCCTCATTAGGAAAGTGTTCGCTAAAGTGTTGATCGCAGTACAGTGAAAACACGCGTGGAGGTCGGCAAGGACTTCTGCTTTGTAGAGATTGGGGTGAAAGTGCGCTCAGGACGTTCAGGCTGCGCTGTTGCTGAACTTACCTAATCGGGAAGGTTCTCTGATAGTGTCGATAGCTGTGTGGTGAAAACAAGCGTGGAAGGCGCGGATATATTCGACGTTTGTGAAAAGTTGGCTGAAAGTGCGTCGAGGAAAGCTAGGCTGCTCCACAAACTTCCCATATGGAATCTTCACGTGCATGTCAGCGGCAAGGAGTCTAGCGGCACTTGTCCGAAAGTGAAACTCAGACTGGGAAGTCGGCTTGTGTAATGCATGGACATGATTGATATTGCGGATTGATGACTACGCTGGACAATGTTCGAGCGCCCTGCTGCAGAAAGAAATGCTGCCCTCGTGTATCCCCAACCTCAACGCCATTCGCCAAACACCCAACTCAACGTAACAGCTACAACATTTCTCCTTCGTCGTCCAGTCCGCCTTCTTCATCCTCCTCCTCGAACTCTATGTCTGCAAGCGCAGCATCAGCTTGCCTTTGTACCTCAGCCAGCCCACTCATCTCCTCTACCCACCCTTTCTCGTTCAACGCTTTCTGCACGAAGCCCCACGGATCGGCTTCATATGCAGCAATCACCTTGTCGCTGCATGCTGAGCAGCAATCGTATGGTGTGCCTTCTACTTGTATGTTGCTGAACGTGTTGAGGTAGCCGCGGATGGTGTGAGGTATCGTGCCCAGAGGATGTTGGAATGGCGGTGGTAATGACGGATGGGCAGGCTTTGGAGGGGCATTCTGCGATTGCGGTGGAGTGATTCCAGTGGGTGCGCGGGCTTTGGAAGGGTGCTGAAGGATGGATACAAGCAGTTCGACGAGGAGAGATGATGCGAGAGGTGCGACGCCAGGGCGAGTGACCGTACATTGTTGATCCAAGGTAGCGTTGCTGAGAGACTGCGCATATTGTCAGTGGTATGTCCAACGTCATCATGAGAGTACTGACATCTGCGGGCGCTACGACATCGTTGCAAAAGTAGCATCCTAGCTCTACTTCACCCTCCTGCGTCTTCTTTAGCCCGTGGCGCATGACCACATACGTGTCGAAGCCCAGTGCAGCATTGAGCACAATCTTTCCGGCAGCCTTGCCCATGAGGGTTGGTAGCCACCTGCTCTCTCGCGTATCCATGAGGAGAAATATGACGTCGTGCTCACTGATGAGCTGTTGAAGCTTTTCAAAATGTGTCTTGGTCTTCGGCACATCGGTCATCGGATGCCCTAACATGGGAACCTCCATGACATGGCCCGTCGCATCCACACCGGGGTATATCTCCTCCAAAGCCTCTGCAGCCCTCTCTGCTTTCTTTGCTCCTCCTTGTAGACAGTCCTTGAAATCGAAAAGAGGCTGCCGCACTGGGTTCGAGAAACTGACAGTCGCGTTGTCGATGAAGGTGATCTTCCTGACACCCCAGCCCATCAGTGTCCGAGAGACATAGGTCCCAAGCGTACCAGCTCCAAGCAACAGACATTTGCAATTCTTGATCACATCTAGGTCGATGCCTGGGGCTATGCGCCACTTGATCAGCTTCAGGTTGAGGTCCACCGCCTGGTCGGCCAATTTGCGCTCGTCCATGTACTCGGATAAATCGACGTTACGAGACGTCAGTTTTCCAGCTTCCGTGCGTTCCCAACCTGTCACTTTTGGTAGCTTCGGCGTTCTCGGGCGTTCGCTCGCTTGTTCAGAGGTGGATGCGGATGTTGTGGCGGGGTCGGACTGTAGTTGTAGGATGATGGAATTTGATTGATCTCGCTTCATGTGGGTGTCACGGTAGCACATGATCTGGGCTTCGTCTAGTCGCCATTTATGCCGTATGAGCACGAGTAAGTTCCGAAGCGGCCATCCTGGATTCGTCTCATATGTCGAAGGATCTGCGAAACAGATGAAACGATCGTTCTTGTCCACGCCTTGGAAGAAGTCCTTCTCGAACATCTCGAGCCTTCCTATAGCCCAGGTGTATCCGAACTCCTCCAGGGGTGTTACAGGTGTCTTTGGTCTTTCTTCTAGATTACCTCCGCCCCGTAAACGTTTCGCCAGAAAGAAGCCTCTTTGGCGAACATCAGAGCTGTACCGCCAGGTCTGGACTGCGTCCACCAAGTATGTTGTCTCGCGCGCGTGAAGCCTTGACACGTCGCCCACTTGTTTCCACTGCGGATCTGACTGTATCGCTGGGAAGCCGAAGTGGTATGTGAACTTGTACTTTTTCAGGTTCGCGAAGATGATGGCTGTGAAGGACGAGAGGAGGGAGGGACATTCGTATATTGAGCCGTCGTGGATGGCCTCCCAGATCTATTCGCCTTCAGCATAATGCAACTCTGGACTCTGTTGCGACGTACTGTCTGTGCGCATCGGTCAAGTATGGCGGCTCGGTCGAGGTTCTTGTAGTCTTCTATGGTGTTGCAGTTCTTGATGATGCCTTCGGCGCGGCAGTAGGTGGGCGCGACGCTGCGACAGGTTCTGTCAGAAGATTCTCACATGTTGGCTTCAGGGTGCGCACTCGTCTGAAGTGAGCGCATTCGGGTGTATTTGAATGCGCATAGACCGCGAAGCGTGATCTCCCGGTCGCACCTCGTACACACCGAGCACCTTCCGCGCAGAGTCGTCGAGCTTGTCATGGTTGATCTTGATGTGTGCGAGTGCTGCATAGAACTGGACATCGACGTCGCTTTGCCATGGCGCAAACTTGAGGGCGGCCATGGTGTAGGTAGAGCGGGGTAGATTGGGGTTGGGAAGGTTGGAGAAGAATAAGGGAGTGTCCAAGTACAAGTTGCCTGGCGGCTGTCAAGAGGCAACAGCTGGAGTCATCCGGGGCCTGAATAATGGAGCACGTGGGAGGCTAGGCACGCGTGCTGGTGAATGTCTTAGGCGCAAGCAGCTCAGGCGTCGATGTCGCCGGCCGCCCCGCGCTATGTCATCCATCACGCATCACGTCCGCTGGTGGGGCCCGCTAGAGCGCGTTCCTGCAGCGGCACCGGGGCTAGGCTTCTCCCGCTCCCCTCGACCATCCCACACGTCTCCAGCACCCTTGCCCTGATCCTTTGCAATGCTTATTGGACTGTGTGGAGGCAAGGACACTGCCACATCTCATCTCCAGCGCCTGACGTGATGCAGGAATTTGCGCCGGCAAGTCCTCGATAGCTTCGTATCTCGTCGAAGAGCACAACTTCACGCGCATACGCCTCGCCAGGACTGCAGCGACACCTTCTGTTGAGAAGTCTGCTTCGAACGCACACGTGCCGGCCACCGAGCCAGGTCTGGTGGATGACCGGCTTACCTTCGGAGATGTCGATGCCTTGCTGGACTTCGTTACGCTGCGCTGGAGGGAGCGATGGGTGACGACAGACATCTGGGACGACAAGGTGGTCGACGCGCTGTTAAGACGGCCATTTTTCCTTCTTGTTAGCGTCGATGCGCCCGTCAGCGTACGATGGAGGAGATTCACCGACCGTTGTGCGAGGAACAAGCTCACACCGCCCACTTTGGAGGACTTTGTCCTGCGCAACGACGAGCACCTATTCGCACCTGGTACAGGACTCAGCGCCCTATTCCAGCGAGCCCAGCTCAAACTACTCAACTCGTCCGCCTCCATCGCCTCTCTACGCGACGCCATACGATCGCTGAATCTCACCAACGAAGCACGACTGCGGCCTAGCTGGGACCAATACTTCATGCAGTTGGCCGATCTAGCAGCACACAGAAGCAATTGCATGAAGAGAAGAGTTGGATGCGTCATAGTGCGCGAGAAGAGAGTGGTCAGCACAGGCTACAACGGCACGCCACGAGGCATGACGAACTGCAACGAAGGCGGGTGTCCGCGCTGCAACAATGCTGCAAAAGGCGGCACAGGCCTCTCCACCTGTCTCTGCCTACACGCAGAGGAGAACGCCTTGCTCGAAGCAGGGCGGGACCGAATCGGAGGCAGCGCCACTCTCTACTGCAATACCTGCCCTTGCCTCACCTGCAGCGTCAAGATCACTCAGGTTGGCATTAGCGAGGTCGTCTACAACCAAGGCTATATGGTTGACACCATGACCGCCAATATCTTCGCCGAAAGTGGTGTGCGCCTGCGTCAGTTCTCCCCGCCTACAGAAGGCTTGGTGGACCTTTCGCTGGGAATAGCTCCGGATGAGCTCGCAGAATCCAAGCCTGACGATGTTCGCGATGTGCTAGACGGCGACTATTTCATACGGCCGCTGTGAGAATAAGCACGGTAGCACATGATCCAACCTGCTGAGGGCACTCAGTGAAGTTGAAACATCAGCCTCGGACTCGAAGCCGGCTTTGATGATAGCGGCGCCAAACTTGTGAAAATACTACCCGTCTGAACCTCGCAAACATTTCTCCCAGGTTCTGGATTATCGTGCCCGTGATGCGAATAGCTCGCGCCGTCCGCCTAGGTTCGCTGCTTCACTAATGTCAAGTACTTCGTTACAGCACGGTGAAGCACAAAATCTCCAGTCATCTCCATCCGCACACGGTCGCTCTCTCTCTTGGATATGAGGGATGAATCGTATATTCAATGTTACTAGCTTTCGCAGCTGATGAGCTTGCTTCCAGGTCCTTTGTGGTCGAGCACGTAATAACATGGTGCATGGTGATTGCATTGCGCTTCCTATGCAGGATTCTAACATGCAACGCTTGTCTTGGAAGAGAATGTACAACCGTTATGTCCTGGACAGCGTCGATCTGGCTCTTTGCTATAGAATGGGAATAATACAGAACGACCTACTCTGAGCCATAATTCCCCCGAACAACATAGTTTTCCTTCCAACCCAATCTCATCACCCGAAAACTTCCAGAGAACAACAGCTCATGCCGCCCATACAAACATGAAGCTGAAGCAAAATACGCCTAACCGACGCCGCCCCTTCGCCATTGGCCAATCTTTAGCCCCGCACTAGTCCAGCCCAGAACATCCCAACTTCTTCAAACCCCCTTGACCCTTGTGCCTTTGCACTACTCGTCTACTTACCGTTCTCGCTTCCTACCAAATCATTCACCATGCCTCAAGCCGCCGACATCCTCTCCGACCCGGAGATCAACCAGGCGTACGAAGACGTGCGATCGGACAAGTCGGAGACGACGTGGATGGTGTTGAAGGTGGGTAGCTTGCCCTATCTCGTCCAATGTTATGCCCAATGTATCTCAATTCACAAAACTTGGATATCTCGAAATGCACATGTGGGCTGATGCAAACACAGTATGCTTCGGCGACATCAGACAATCTCAAACTAGCAGCAACTGGCACTGGCGACATTGCAGAAATGACCGAGAGCCTGGCAGACGACGAGGCGGCGTATGCGTATGTGCGGATGAAGCTAGGGAACGATGAGTACTCGGAGCGCGTCAAGTTTGCTTTTGTGGTTTGGGCTGGTATGATCCTCCCATTTCCCTTTTCTTACACTTCCTTACAATCATGCCTCTTTCTCATTCTCATTCCACACGTCTTAGACATCATTTTCTTCGCACTTCCAATAAGACGGAAAAGGGCAAGGGTAGGCTGCTAACCCCTCATCAGGTCCTAACACCAAAGTCATGCGCAAGGCCAAAATGTCGTTTCAATCCGGGCAGGTCAAGCAGGTGATCAGGACGTATGCGGTTGAGGTGCAGACGAGCGATAGGAAGGATTTGGATGTTGAGGCCGTGACGTTGAAGTTGCGGAAGGCGATGGGTGCGAATTGTAAGTCATTGTTTCTCTTGATAGGTGTGCAGGGAGGGAGGATGGGGTGGGAAGAGATGAGGGCTAATGAATGTGATTAGATGATCGGCAAACGACAAATTACTGAGAGCTCAAGTAACGATAAATAAGGTACGGTTGGGAAAGCAAGGGAAGACATACTTCAGTGGAGAGAAGTTTGGGTCAGACGAAGGTCGAGCAGCTGATCGGGACATTTAGGATAAACAAACCTCTGCATAGGACTCGCATAGCGATTAAACTCCAAGGCCTTTTGCAAACATCAATCATCACTTCTTAATCGTCTCCACATTCACTCAAGACCTCCATAACACCTCACCTTCAATTCCCTGCGCCTCACACATCCTTCTCAACCGCTCGATCGTGTGCTCGTCATCCCAATACCCGTACCTTATCTTTTGCGCCTTGCCCGCAGTAGACTTTCTCGCCGTCTGCGTCGTCCTTCTCGGCCCTCTTGCCCTTTCCTCCATTCTCTTGATCATGCGTATAAAGTACCCTCTCTTCCTGTGATCAAACACAAACTTCTTCAACCGCGGCGTCGACGTTCTCCACTCCCCTTCCCCCTCCCCATCGCCAACCAAATACCGCTCAAAAATCGCCATCGCCTCCGCATCCTGAAGGTACCTCCGAAAATCTCGGAAATCGTACAAATCATCCGTGATAATGAGCGTCTGTAGCGTCGGCGGCAACACAGCGGATAATGGGTAAAACACGCCCGCCTTCGGATCCTCGGCTCCAAACAGCGTAGGCAGAGAGATTTCCAGGTCTGTGAGGCGTGAAAAGGCCATGAAGTTGCCGAGTCGACCAACCGCGGACAAGGGTGGCGAGTCGACCAACCTCATGCCCGCTGGAACGTCAATTTCTTGGATGGGGTAGATTTCCCACCGCACGCTCAGGCGCTCCAGCATCGGTGCAACATGCAGCAGCGCGGCCTTGAGCGCGTCGAGGTCGAAAGCTGGATGCACGGGATGTTGAATGCGATCCAACTCGAGCACTCTCAAGCTCGGAGTTTGCCTCAGCACCAGATCGAGTGTGTGAGGCTCAGCCGAGCATCGCGTCAAGCGGAGACTCGTAAGATTGGTGAGCGACGGTGGCGTGTCGATAGGCCACCATTTCGCCGTATAATCTTCCCCATTCGACTCAGCCGCGTTCATATCTGCCAAGCTAACCGGGTCCTCCAAGTGAGCAATCTCCAACTCTTCCACCACAGGGAGACAAAATGGCCACAGAAACACTTTCTCCAGTCCCAGAAAGCCCGGTTCGAATGTCTCGCTGCCCGGATCGCAGGTCAATCGGAACCGCTTCAGCCCGCGCATCCACGCTGCTTTCCTTCCGCCTGAGATGAGTCCCTGGTGGACGAGGGACTCGAACCATTCATGAGGCAAAATTAATGCAACGCTCAGATGTAGTTGTTCGAGCTGGGAGCAATGCGCGAGCAGCAAGCCCAACATGGTGAAATGCCTCTGGGTTATGTGGTCGGGTGATGCGTCCCACGTGCCCTTGTCCATCAAGCCCAAGTCTCGAACCACCGATTGGAAGAAGGTTAATTCTGCATCGTCTAATTCCACCTCATTCTCAGGTACGTTTACCTTGAATTTGCCTTGGTCGGAAAAGTCCCTCATGCAATTCTTAGCTCTAAGATCCAACTTCTTGACTCGGCTCGCTAGTTCCGGCTTTTCGATCAGCGTGCGTAGTAAGCGCTGTAAGACTGGCGCCTTGCTGGGCTGAGACGGCGAATTGTCCCAGGTCAGTGTGATGTGGTGGTACGCGACGGGGTGCACTATGGCGTGTAGAGCGCGGCATGTTGCGGACAGGGCGAGCAAATCCTGTGAGGAGAGATGGGTGAAGATGAGGCTTTTGAGTTCAATGGGAAGGGAGATCAGCTCGTCTGTGGGTTGGAGAGAAGGCTTGGTTGTTGGCATTGACATGGGTGCCGCAGACGCCATACTTGGAGGGAATGAAAGTCTTGGACGGTAGAATGAAGGCGACTAAGGAGGCATGCTATCCACTGCTAAGAAGGCTTTTATAGCTGAAGTATCGATCAACACGGCTGTATTGTGGCGTACAAGCCGTACGGCCTGTTATCAGCTACGAGTAAACACGACAAGGGTAGCTCCCAAAACTTTCTCTTCACCCGATGAATCGTCCTTTACAACATACCTCACGTAAAGTCTCCTCTCTTCTACAGCTTCTCGATATTCTAGCTTATTGAAATATGTTTTCCGCGTTAACTTATCGCGCATTAAACGCAGCACACGAAGTTGTACGTTGCACAAGAGGAGGATACTTGCAGCGTACATTACCTAGTCTGTTCACTCATCCGTGATAGGAGGCAGTAGCGATGACCATGCAGAGGGGTCGCCCCGCCATTACCACAAGTAGACGAGATCACGAGGGAAACCAAGATGCGGACAATGGAAGGCCCTCTGCATGGCCGACTTTCAGGGAGTCATCTGAGTTCTGTAGATATTGAACAACGAAGAGGTATTTTGCTATCAATTGACATCCGTCTAGGCTCTTTTTCTGGTACAGGTCATGCTCTGGTCGTAAGCACACCGTCCACAATACTCTACTGCCCACCCATCTTCTCATGTGTGCTCATCAAGCTGCCAATAAATGTGGTGATCAGTCGGCTTTGCACCGCTACGATGTCCTCCGGTACAAGCCAGATGGTCGCACCCATTTTCCGCGCAATACTGATAGCTAGCTTAGCGTTCTGGTAGCTTTCCTCCTCGTTGCGGCCAGGCGCAACAAGGTCATAGTCGACGTATGCTGGCTTCATGCCGGCGAGGACATCGAGCAGGAATATGGCGTTAGTAAGCCCCGAGTCCTTGAATGAGCGGACCTGGGTGCCCTTTCCACCTTTCCGTGCCATGTCGTTCGCCCACTTGATCATGTCTGCGTCGGTGATTTCGCGCTTGCCTAGCCGTTGCGCAAGGCCCTTGAGCGTTGCGACAATATCCTTCCGCATGAGTTGCCAGACAAGGCCAAGGGTCAGTGTGCGCTGGCCGTCGGTGATATCGGCGCCCTGGATGCCAGGAAGGGAAAATTGGACCTGCTTGCCAAGTTCGACTGCATAGTTGGTGTTCTCGAGAGCCTTGAAGCGCATCAATTCTTGTCCTTCCCGAGGTTTGTTCACGTGACGCCAATTTACACTACCAGGAATGACCTTGTCATAAGCTTGCAACAGAACTGTGCCGTCTTTGAGGTCCTCGAAGAATGACTGCACCACGGGCTTGACATCGAGCGAGTTCAACCACAGGGTGAAGACACGGGCCTCGCGTTCTCCTTCGGCATCAAAGTCCTCAATTTCCGCCTTCTCCTCCTCGGTGATGGGGTCGAGGCAAGGATGGGTGTTGAAGAGATTGGCAACAAATGCGAGATTGAGCTTCGGATTTCCGGCGACCAAAGACGTGGGTGTCAGAAATTTGCGGCAATTAAGAGCGTCAGCGTTTTGTAGGACCATCTCAGCGCGCTGGAGGAGGTCGGTCTGTTGGAGCGGGGCACGGGAGCAGGTCTCGGGCGCGAGCTGGTTGAGCAGTACTGTGTAGTTCTCGCCGTCCTTGACATCAGTGGAGAAGTTGGTGACACTGCTCAAATCAGCTTCTACCCATGCGCTGAGCACGGGACACTTACTTTCTGTGCCACTTTGCGTTCTTCAAGTGGTAGTTGACCCAGCGCAGGAGAATCTGCTCCGGCGGCAGTCGCAGGAACTGCTCGAGGGTCTCGTCGTCGTACAGGAGTCTGTAGAGTTCCGGATGCAGCTTGATATCGATCTTGCCTAGCAGGCCTCTTCGAATGATCTGCCAGATCAGACCAAGAATCAAATGCTCTCGCACTTCGATGATGTCCCCGCTGCCGATGTTCACGACCGAGCAGCCAATGCCCTTTGCAGACTCGATGACGATATTGTTGTTCTCGGTAAAGTGGAAGTTGTTCAGCTGCTTGATCTTCCTGCCCGGCTTGTTCAGAACACGCTCGTCGATTGTGTCTGGCACGCTGTCGTTGATCAGCTTGGAGAGCACGAGACCGTCCTTGCACTGGTCGAACATCTCGAAGGTGTCGGTCGGGAAGGGCAGGCGGTTGCCAATATCGGGATCGCCCGCGAGGACGGCATTGATGTGGCGGGTAAACTCGGTGCGCTCGTCTTCGTTGATGGTATGGGTAACGTTCGCGGAGGAGCCCTGCACCTGGATCCTGCCACCTCCACCCCCGCCGCCGCTGCCAATGCTGGGCTTCGCTGCGTGGCCGGGCCTCCCGGGCGTCGGAGGTGCGCTGCCAGTGCCGCCGGTGCCAGCGCGAGGGCGGGTTGGCCCTGTGCTCATGCGCTGCTGGGCAGGCGAGGATTCGCGCAGCTTCGAGATGAGCTGTCGCAGTCAGTCGCGGCGTCTCTCACACGTGCGCGGAACCAGGCGCCTACATCCACATAGTCGTCCAGCTCCACCCGCCGCGAGCTGTCGAGCTCGACCTCTTTCAGGGCCTGTCGCACTACGTCGTAGGGCTGGTGCTCCGACTGCTGCGTCGCCTTGATCACCGTCGCCTCGTCCAGATAGCCCTTGTCGTCAATGTCGAGCTTGCGGAAGGCATCTTGCAGGCCGAAGATCTCGCCCTGCTGGAACTGCGGGTACTTTCTGCACGCAATGCCATGTTAGCTGCTGTGGCTGTGGAAGCCGGCGGAGTCGCATGGAGAGGCGCGGGCGCAACCTACTTTTGCAGCTTGATGATGTTCATGGTCGCAAAGGCTTGTGTTTGGTGCGTCTGCGAGATACTCGGGCGAAATCAACAAGTAATATAGTGCGGCAAAGTCTCTGCCTGGCTCAGCCTCGCCGTGTGTTGCGCGTTCGACGGGTGTGCTCACTTGTTTGGCTTACACAAATGACGTGGGGCGCGAGTGCCAAGTCGGGCATCGTCGAGGCCTAAGCACGCTTACGTACCCCCACCACCACCATGCAGCATGCACAAGTATGGTCAAGTATGGTGCAGCATTGGAAAAAGAGCTTTTGATTCCCATCATTATCTTCATAAGACCGCATCACTGGCTCGTCAAATACATCCCTGGAAATTAACAATAAAGCCTTCCCGCAATGTCGTCGCAAAAGAACACCAAACGATGCCCAGTGGCCGACTGTATGCTTCGTCAGCCCACTGGATCCACCCAACTTGGAAACCCAAAAAACTTTGGCAAGCATGGTCGCTCGCAAAACAGCAAGCATCATCATACGCATGAGCGTCCATCTCGTTCGTCTGCGCCTTCGTTTTCGTCAAACATATGTGCCGTTTCTTTGGAAGCGAGGGTCGGTTATAGTCTCGTTCCATGTATCAAGTTTGGATGCTCATGCCCACCGCCACGCCCGCACCGGAGAGGGCGGGGAGCTGTTGTATCAGCATAGGCGGTCGTGGTTCAAGTGAACTTGACCGGGGCATTGGCGCAATGGCGCGTCATCGAATCTATGCCTTTCGGCAGTCGCAAAGAACCAGGTAATTGTAGAAAGTACAAGACCGTGGCTCCGCAGCGAGCAAATGTACCAAGCCAGAATTGCGGGTACCTTTGCCGCGCGCAAGAGTCGTGTGTCGTCATAATGAGTAGTGAGAGTTCGGGTAGCCGAAGTAGTTGGTCGAAGAACGGAAAAGTCGTTAAGGTCGTAACTGTCCGGACGTCCAGAAGTGTAATGAACAAAGGAAACGACAAGGCAGATACACAAGGAAATGTCTCGCTTTAGGAATAAGCCAAGGGGTTGGATCGTGGAGGATGCGGCGATGCCGATGTATGTCGATGCCAGAGGGAAACGATGCGGCGTTAGGATATTGGTCAGAGTCCTAGAAGACGCTCGCTTGATGCTGCAAATGGTTGGTGGAGAGGCTCGACCGCCGTCTAAAGGAGATCCTGATCGGCAACTGACCACCCGAGCAGATTAGAGGATATTTCACTTTACCTCCTGGCACGCTGAGCAGTCATCGTGTGCGCACGTTGGATACCAGGAGTAGGGTCTTGAGGATATGCAGCGCCCACTGCACCACCCTCCATAGTTTTCCGTCTCTTCAAGCCGCCCAAATCGTCGCTCTGGACACTATCAGGTCGATATGAGTCTGCGTCCTCTTCGTCACGACCACGTTTGCCTGCAGCATTGACGCCGTTCGCGGGAGGGTATCCTTGGCTCGAGTACTGGGGCACAGCATTTGGACCAGGGTAAGCGTCGTGCGGAGTGTTCCCATTAGGAGCTCCTCGAGGATCACTCATCACGTTATACAGGTTGCTAGATGGTGCTCCCTGGCGTTGTGGAGCTGGGTAACCCGAATTCCACTGGGACTGGTTCGTTGTCGTCGTGCGTGGTGTCGCGCGCCCTGAACCGTTCTGGTGTGGGGATCCAGTCATTTCCGGGGACAAGTGAGGATGATCGTGGTGAATTGCCGTGGGACCGGCATTAGGATAACCATAAGGGCCTCGATTGCCGTTGTAGGAGGCATTAGAGTGCGTGTATTCATTGTCATGGTCATGGTCGCCTTCGGGGCCCGCTGCAGCGGGCGCGCCTTGGCTGCCGCCTTGTGGCATCAGACCCTCATTGGGTTTGACTTCATTCTCATCTGGCACATCGCCGAGACGAGATGGTGGTGCCATTTCGGTCTTTGGGTAAGACCCGTCGGGGCGGTAGCTCATCATTGGCTGTCCTTGCGTATTGTATTGGCCCGATTGAGAGGGCGGGGCGGAGTACATGGGTCTGGAGTTGTCATAGTTCTGAGCCGAACCGTAAGAGATGCCTTGTTGGACAGCTCCTGGAGGCGTGGTCGCAGGTGTGGTCGGCACGGAGCGTGCGTTGCTGAGACCAGTATCGATCGAGAGCGGCTGGCTGCCTTGGGCGCCCTGCACATTGGCGCCGCTCCACTCATAGGAGCTGCCTTGGTTTCCCATGCCCATGATGCTCGAGGCGCTGGTCGGAGGAGTAGGGAAGGTATGTGCCCGGTCGATACCAGGACGTCCAGCGGACGGATGCGGTTGGATGGCGTGCGGAGGCTGCGACATGGCAGCACCGATCGGATTGCTCATTGAGTGGTGATGATGCAGGGACGGTGGCTGCGAAGTCGTGGGGCCCGAGAGATATCGCTGAGTCTGCATAGAGTCAGGTCTCCGATTGCGGTCTACAGCAGCCATGGCAGCGCTTCCTACACTTGCCCTCGTCTGATTTGAGGGATGATAGAGCAAAGCTCCAATGTCGTGAACGAAGAGAGGGTAAAGTTGTTCTGTAATCTTCTCCTTGTTTGCGAACTCAAGCGCTCGCTCGAAGGGTATCCTGCAGGGCATTAGTGTTGCTGGAAGCGATGGCGTAGAATCGAGCTTACCACACGCCCTTCAAGTGCATTGGCCCAATTTTCACTACGTGGCGAGTCTTTTCGCTCTTCAGGATACCGTCTCTTCGTCCTCGGGTCATGCCAGCGACGTTGAGCAGTTTAGTACCGTTGATCATGTGGTTATCTGTACCTATTAATACAAGGATGATCATGCAAGGGTAAGCTTGACCTACCTTCACGGCGCGCAACGCAGACGCCCTTTGCTTCAACTTGGAAGCACAAACTGCCCTCGTCCTCCCACAATGTGGCAGTCACGCGAGGCTTCATGCCAGGTGGGGCGACCTGACCGGTGTGGTCAAACGTATGAGTCTGGTAGCTTTGCGCACCAGTCAGTGATGGTGCAGGGGCTCCGGAGGACATTGCTGGTAATTGTAGAGTCGAAGGTACCATGGCATTGTTCATGGATGAAGATGCGGGTAATTGCGAGGGCACGCCATTCGCATAGCCATAAGGTGGATAGCCCGGGGGAGTAGGTCCATATTGGTGTTGGCCAGGCTGCATCATGGAAGGCTGCGATTGATAAGCATAGTGCGATTGCCCCAGAGGAGCAGCCGAGGCTGGTGCGTGAGCGGTTGCAGCAGACATGTGGGGTGGATGCACATCAGCATACGATTGCATCTGGTTCATGCTGCTGTAGCCCTCCTGGGGAAAGCCGTAGCCGTCCTGAGTTCCGTACGGAGAGCCCTGGTGCGACTGCGCATGCAAAGGCTGACCGCTGCGGCTGAGTGAAGGAACACTCTGCTCTGGCGAGGGTGTCTTGAAACCAGCAGTCTGGCCGTTCACTGATGCCGCGTACGATGTGTTCGAGCTCGCGCTTCCGTTACCGACTGAAGCCGAGCTTATGGAATCACCACGAGGCGAAGAGGAATTGGATGAGCCGCTTGCGTGGGAGTGGATCTGGGGCAGCGCAGGAAGCCTCTCGCTCGACACTGCAGGCTTAGGCGCGAAGTGGGAGCTGTACCAGGTGTCGACGGGGCCGCGGGCGTGGACCGACGAGATCGATGGCAGCTCCAGCTTTACGGTATTGTCCGAAAATTGCCTGTGTTGATATTGCCGGCGTCGAGAAGGTCCGCGAGGCGGTTCTCGAGTCTGGTGGCGCGATAACCGAGCGTATTGGCAAGCGGGGTTTGGCAAACGATGCTCTACAACAGCAGGATGCAGGATCTGCGCAAGTAGCCGGACAGCGATGACGCGCGGTTGTTATAGCTCGTCTCACACGGTTGACGGGGCGAAAACCTTCACCGCAAGTCAGTTGTTTGCTTCCTGAAGTGAGGTCGGTCGACTGCAGCGGGGACCAACGAGAAGCGGGCAGCCACGTGTGCAAACAGCTCCAACCCGCACCGGTCTAAGAATGTGTGCAGGCTCATGTTGTGAGAGCTTCTGATGTGCAGCCGGGGGTTTTGGGGTATGTGGGAGGGGGCAGGACTGACCGATATGTTTAGCAAGCGGGCAGGCGCTGCCGACGTCGCTGCGCAAGTTGCGGAGCGTGCTGGGTCCAACGGTACAAACAATGCGGAACACGCAAAAGGACGTCGTGACTTCGTCGCGGTCGTAAAGCACAGAACAGCCAATGGTTGACAATGCTTTTACTTTTGATTCTCGTTGCTCATATGCGAAGGGCTAATTGACGACTGCCGGCCAAAAGAATAACGATGGGAGACTACAGCAACAGCAAGAAGCATGCAGAGTCCAGTCGACGCGGGCGTGGATCTCGTAACCGGTCGTAAGGTCGTTGCGCTCGTTACCTGCGGGCCGAGCAGTATAGACACTGAGCTCTAGCACCTGCAAAACACTACGCGATGCGCGTGTCAGTAGCTACTCGTGCGAGTTCAAGTCGGTGATGACATGGACGATTAACAACATCTAGTTCGGCTGAAGGAGACGCGGGCAAGGAGAATATTAGGACGCTTCATTGACTTGAGGGGGGGTTCGAGGTAACCATGGTAGACATGTTGGGTGGTTGGGTCAAGGCTTGGGGCCGGACCAGACGATTGCGAGCGCGATAGTGGGCAGCTACTGTATTGATAAACCATGCCAGCGACGATGCCGGCACAAGCACAAAACTGGTTCGGAAACAAAACATTGGCACTTACCAAATCGCACAGCGAACGGACGCGAAGAGCGCGTTCTCACAGAAGAATCTGGAGTTTGCAGAGGTGTGGAGATGGGAAGTCGTTCTCGTCGGCGATGCTGCAGAGAATCCTGCACGCTCGACAGCAGGCAGGCCGCAGCTAAGAGGGCTGACCCAGACAGGCGAGCAGCGGTGCACGCCCCGCAACGCAGTCCGGCCGCGATTCTTGGTAGCGGCGAGTCGACCTCTCCCAGGCTGTCAGTGCGCCGTGGGCGTCGCTGGCACTGGCTCTGGGATGTCAATTCGCAGAGGCAAGGTGAAGCTGCGAGTGCGGGCCGGCACGAGTTTGCAGCAGCGGCGGCTGAACGACGGGCGATGCGATGCAGCAGAGATGAGGCCGCAGCGCGAGAGGGCGGAGACAGGAGCGTGGAAGATGCAGGCGCTGAGCTGGAGCTGGAGCTGTACCTAAGAAACGGGTGCTGGAGATCTTCTGGGGATGCTCAGCAACACACGCCCACGAGCCGCCGCTTGCACACACAATCTAAATTCACTTCGGGCCTGGTGGGGAGGGTGAGCTCGAGACGGGCATGGGGGTGGGTGGCCTGCGCATCCAGCCTGGACCGAGCAGCAGTCCCGTGAAGAACAGGCCGTTTCGCGCTGGGGAGCACAGACATGGGCCATAGACGATGCTGACTGGGCTAATCCGACGACGGTGCGGCAGACAAGGGCTGTGGATGGAGAAGGAAGCCCGACAGGGGTTGGCCGTCGAGGGCTATACAGCGCACGCTATGCACGCAAGCGAGGCTAAGACACCACCGCCAGCCACCTGACGACAGAAGCCCACGCCCGCACGACAGCACAAAGGCACAGCAGATCAGATGTCCTGTCAGTCTGGCTCCTGGAGCGCGGCAAGAGGGGTGCAGCAACGGCGGATAGCTTTGCTATTTCGGTGCCCGCTCACCACCCTCGCTCATTGTCTGTCGACAATCCACGGCCACGGCTGCGCGCTCCATACTTAGCGGGCGCCTATTTTGCGACTGTGTGCCGCTTCCTGAGGCATTGGCTGGGGCCCCGATAGGGATAAGACGGCTGAATACGCGCAGCCAGTCAGTGATGCCGGAGATATTCGAGGCACCCGGGCGAACCTTGTGGGTTGATAGGGAACAGTCAGCCAGAAGGTGTTCGTCCTTACAGAGCTGCGCCGGCCCACGATGTTGCGGGCGCCGACGAGCACAGGCGTAAGGCCTGCTCGCAGCCACCCTAGCGAGCGATCGGAGTGCACACCCTGTCGAAACGTCTAGCTCCAGTGCCCGGTCGGCCAGCTCGTGGTGCTGAGTGGCCCGGCAGGCGCGATGATTTGCACCGCTGCTGCGAGTCAGAGGCGGGACAGCCTTGGTGAGCAGCCAGACGAAAAAGCAGAGACAAGTCTCGCAGTTGCAGTCAGCCACCGCCGTTCTGAAACGCGAGCGCAACTGCCGCGGCATCACTATCTGCTAAGAGCGTGTTCGTCATCTTTGCCCGAATCGACGACGGCCTCTTTTACTTTGGGCAGGACGAGCCGCAGACTTGAACGGGCTGGGCGTGTCTGAGCACAGCGCGCGAATTCCTGCTCAGGCTAAATGCCCGCGATCCAACACTCGCAGGGATGGGCCCGAGAGTGGACGCTGGACGGAAGAAACGGACGGTAGGCCGTGCAGAAATGCGATGGCTGGGCATTACTCAGAGGTACTGTGGTTGGCCGCTGCTCGTCACGGTCCAGCAGCCCGGGAGATGCTGCTGCGCCCGGGAAGCAGCGTCTACGATTGTACCCACGCGAGTCAATTCGACAGCGGCGTGCGAGTGCGAAGCGAGCGAGGCCAGAGGGAGCATGTGCAACGTGGAGACTCGAGAGAATGCGACACTCATGTCATGTCAGCGGCGATGGCTAGAAGAGTTAAACGAGCCACGCCTGGCACCTGCGAGCGCCGCGGCGCTGGCGATGCCCACTCATGGCTGCTGTTGAATTCCATCCTTTCCGTCCAGAGTAAATCCGCTCGAAAAACGTGCCGATGTACCACGTCCTTGGTGTTGGATGTGACGGCCGCGACGGCTGATAGGACGAGAGCTACTTGCGGTGTGGGTGATGTGCTGGCCGCGCTAGCCCCTCTCGGCATGGGCCGGCTCAGTCACGCTTTTCTGCCCTCACAGCCTGTCAGCCACCCGTCGCCGTGCTTCGACATTCATTGTCGTGTCTCGCGCCCGGAAGCCAATGAGCCCAGGAGCTTGGACGGGGCGTGCTGCGATTACACCAGGCTCGTCCTTTCGGCCAGCTGAAACATGTCCTGCGTACAGCGCAATATGTGCTGCCGCCGTTGTCGCTCGCATCACAGGCGGAGAGGCGACGTTGCAGATCACGGGACTCGCTACAGCACGGCCCGCGGGACAGTCCGGTCCGACTGCACCCATGCCTCTTCCATGCGAACGGTGACAGCCTCAAGGCCAGCGAGACGACAGCCTGCCAGTCACACAGTACACTCGCCAGACAGCTCGCCGCTCCAAGCGCCAAACCAACTGTTCGCATCCAATTCGACCCCGTTGGTCTGGCAATGCCCTCCACATCCAACCGACTACGCTCCATTTCACCAAGCTGGCCGACGTGGCGTCAGATCTGCGGGGGCCTATCTCTCGCACCTGTACGACCACCGACGGCATATGATGCTGGTCGGCAGCGTCGATTGATTCCCATCATCATCATCATCATCATCGAGCAGGCCCCTAGACGTCCATGCCAGGTAGTCCTTGGCAGTCTGGTGCTACACAGGGTACACAATATACTCGTGCACCAAGGGCGCAATGGCCGGGCCATGAGCTCGAAGCGAAGCGTACAATATCACCATGTGCTAGATCTAGCGTTTAGCGTACGTTCAGATGCCCCTCAACGAGGTTCAGTCACACCACGATCGCGTGGGCATACTGTACACAGTAGGTGCCTAGCAGTCATGCACAGTTGGAAATAAACGTGCAGCGCAGCCGGCGCGATGTGGGTGCGGATCGTGGAGAAAGGCCCGCACCCGCCTCTCCGTGTACTGTAACTCGCTGACCACCACCAGTCGTGGAGGAATGCCCTCAGAGGGCTCGGTGAAATGAATACGATACGGGCCGCTCAAAACATTTCTAGGTGAGACCAGCTTAGCGCATGATGGCATTCCAGTCCTCAGCTCGCGGACACCCGGGCTGCTCGACTCGTGTGGTGTCAGCCTTCGCACCTCGAGCACTCTGTCGCGGACGTGACCACACAGTGGGGCTTGTGTCCAATTCAAGAGAAGCCGAATCTAGAATCGGAATCCTTGGACGCATTCGACCCCCGCCGTGTCCGAAAAAGGATATTGATCTTCAACTTTGCACAGCCTGTGGGCTCTGTTACCTGAATGGAGAGCCTTGGGATGAAGCAATATGAGCAAAATTTCCAGAACATTGATATTCGACCATCACAAGTCATGATCAGCTGCAATGCATCGACAAGCGTTCCTGCAGCTGTGAGGCAATCCCGCAACACGGCCACGCTTGGAATCGCTGAGTGTCTTTAATTGGACGGGTCTCATATGCATCTACCCGCGCTGCATATGCAGGTGATAAAGGATACCCCCGCAAGCCTGCTAAGCTCGAGCCCCTCCATTATCTCGAGCTTACCGTCGCAATCTTCTGCCAGTTCGCAACAGGTTGCACACGACAATATAGCTCAGAGTGCCACAATCGCCAGGGACACTTCGTTGTGAGTGCTTACCCATAGCTTCGTCTTGCCTTTCATTTTCTCTCAATTCAGATAGGGAAAGGAGCAGCTCCGCATGCCCCGACGGATCATCAGATAGGCGTCCCGCCGCGAATGAACGCTGGCCACGTCAGGAGCCAGCGGAGCCGTTATCGGGTCTTGATGGAGCAAGCAAGCCACGGCCGCTCCTTGCGTCCCAGAACAGCTCGTGGGGTTCGCAATCGAGCTCGTGATTGGCCTGTTGCGTAAGATCCATGGCGGCGCTCACCGGTGCTGCTTCACAGACTTCCCGCCCCACTGCTTGTCATCGCACCCCATGCTCGGTGGCCAACTCGCTTGCCGCAGCATTCTCTAGCGCCCATGAATCAACTCCAGATGCTTTTCGATGCCCTCAACAAAGCTCAACAACGATTGTGAATGAGGGGCCTTTGTCCGGTTGAAACATGCTCCCGTTCTTCCGTCAACAAACACGCTTATCCCCAGTCATCAGATGCTTTGTTCTCTTCACCGCTATTCTATTCTTGCTACGTTGGGACCATCAATCCTGTCGGAGTGGTAGGGATGAAGCAATCTAAGGGTTCGATGGCGAGCTAGGGGGTGTGAGACCGGCTTTCCTGTCCCCGCTACGCCGTATGCTTAGAGCCTTCGGGTTGTGACTCTCTTGAAGTACCGACAGGTTATGTCAAGGAGTTTGATGTATGAGACCACTGATCGAAGCCGCTTATCGACGTCGGCTGGCATGCAGCATCTAAACGTCGCCCGCAAGCAGGCTGCCATGTCGCAGCGAGCAGCAGAGCCGCCTACCACTACGGTGCATCCACTTTTGGTATCCACATAGGTTGTACGCACGACATAACTACGTGCATCATTTACTTCTCCCCGTGTTACACCAGAGTACACTGCAGTAGGAGCAAAGCTCAAGCAACTTTACGTAGACAGGTTATCGCAACTAGATGTGCCAGGATAGTTTTCTCGCTACAAAATTGCCAGACGCCCCGAGACCCGCATCGGGCAGGTACTTCGTGCAAACATGCGTTCTAAGAAAGGCCTCAGCGCAAATATATCGAGTGTCGGTTGGGATACCCCCATGTGCTCACTTGAGCCTGCGCACAATTTGCCTACAACGCACATGTCAAAACCTTAGAGCCCAGCACTCTGGATCACGATGACCCGGTATGCGACTGCGGAAAGACGGCCGGTTGCGCATGCATCTCGCCTCGACAGTAGCAGGAAGCCACTGCGGCACAGTCAATTGCATTTCTTCTACGGCGGAGCGCACTCGCTTTCGGGCTACGGGCAAGACTTGTCTACGAGGCGACAACACTATCCAGCTAATCACGGTACCTTATCTAGACTCTTAGTCTTGCACATCTTTCGCAAAAGATAGTCTGCCTCTCAAGCACACTCCGAGACAGTGGTAGCGGGCGGCTGGATAAATCGCACTCGCCGTCAACCGGATCAATCATGATAATATCGCTTGAATACACCAATATGGGCACTCTATCGTCCCCATCCGAGTCCCAACCTCCGTTGTAGTGTCGATTACCACGCAATACTACACGCCTCCACTTTTCTTTGAGTTCCGCCCACTAGTCAAGTCCGAAGGCGCCATCCCAGTAAAAACAAAGTCATGCCAAGTTCCTGGCTGGGATGGGTAGGCTGTTGTCATCCGCGGTTATGCGACCGGAATTGACACTGAATTCACCATGCTTGCTTTGACGCTCACCCTTACGCTACTGAGCTCGAGCAAATCACTAGCATTTAGAAAGGCTAGAGTCACCACGCGTCAATAATTTTCACGCTTTTATGTCTCGCTGGCTTGTGCACGATCCCGCAGAATGCCGACAATGGACGTGCTCAAACAGCTTGGATGGTATGAGGTGGTTGGGACCCACGGCTGGAAAAGGCTGGAATGGCACAATAGTTGCTGCATGTGCGCGGGCCGAGATGAGATCGAGGACGGAAAAACTCGAGTATCAATCGCCGTATTTTAGCGACTTGGGAGGTCGATGTCCGTCGCAAACCATGGTTGGCTTGTCACCAAAAGCAACCCGTGGTTACGCTTGCCGTTGCTGACCTTGGCAACCACTTCGGGCAACATTTCGGCTCGAATTTCACCACAACATCACTACACTTTCACGTCGTCTACCCCTCATACCCCGCACTGAAAGTCTGCATGGTCTTTCGGATCTGTGAAGAACTTTGTTGAGGACCGTCATCGCCTTTGAGCACCAATGAGCGCACGGTAGGCACATTGGGCTACCTACTCATCCGAACTTGCGAGCGGGGATGCATTTTCAGGCCATCACAAAGTATGTCGCCATCGGCTCCCAAGCCGAAACACGGTAAAGCGTTTCAACGGTGTTGTAATGGGTAAACATTGTCGCCGCCACGTCCCTAGGTCTGCGTCTCAATTCTCATACGGAGCACTCTCAAGTCCTTCCTCGGACCCATCGGCTATGCTCTCATACCCACCAAACTGACAGGATGCGGCGCACGTGAAACATGTCAAAACTCACTTCCCGCACGCCTCGCCAGAACACCAGTTCGCATCTCGCCGCAGGCACATGGGACAGCTCATGTTTCAGAAACAACTCCAAGATTCAAGTTTTGACAACCTGCCGAGTAATGTACATGCGTCTTCGATTGATGCGGCATGGCCCTGCATCGTGCGCCGGCTGCACGCGAAGACGTGCAGATTGCAGAAGCGTGATGCGAACTGGAGACGGGTCCAGAGATGGTGTTTCACAGGGTCTCCGCCACCATGTAGACGAAGCGACGCGTGGATAGTGCTAGGTAGGGTGGAGGGTTTGGCGTGGAGTAGTCGCTTTGAATGCGCAACGAGCCATGGGGTACCCTGAGCTCGCGATTTACATCTCACCGCTATCGCCTTGTTCAGTTTGCTAAATGCAGGTTGATTTGCCAGAGTTGTCTGACATGTTGAGGCAGAGTGATCCTGTTTTGCCCTCATGGCGCCTAGCCAATCACAACGCAGCCTATTCTTACGCTTGCTTCTGTCGGTCACCGAAGTAATAGTGTCCGTCTCCACCGCTGAATATAGCATCTACATTTTGTGTAAGAATGAGGTGAGATGATGAGTTGAAAGCCTGATGGCCTCACCAAGGGCGTAGAGAGTGTACGAAGCATTATGTGTGGTGAGTGCAGTCTAGCATCACAAGTACGAATATCTAGACATCATTTCATATGTCAAAGCAATGCGATTTTTAGAGCAACGAGCTCCCGAAGTGAAGTTCTCCCCCCGGCAGACCTTGCACGTCTCGGCGGTTCTCCAACTCATAGCAATAAAGACGTGATCGTGATATCAGCGCTTCACTCCAAATCTTGAAGCTGCATCGTAAACATGTGTGCTTTTGTCCAACCCAACGTCTTCTCGTTGAATTCAGAAACCAGCATAAACAATGGCGCGTCCCCGTCGCTGCATATGTGTTTTTCTTCTCTCAAGTTCTTCGATACATAGTATGCTCAATAGTACTTTCCTCGTTAGATCGTCGCTGCGCCCCGCCAACAACCTTGCACATGTGCATCCTCAGCCTCGTCACTATCTTTGGGGCTTCACAGCAACATCACCAAGTCGTTACCATCTGAAAGACGTACAGAACTGTTCCGTGTGGCTCTGGACGCGTCGAATCTCCAGTCTTTCCAAGGTGAACTCTAGACATCACACTTACGGAACGTTCTTGCTTGATTGAGCAGCGACCAAGACGATGGCGATCGTCCACATCATCTTACTCCTCCTCCTAGCACTTCTTCTGAATTGGCCTTACCAGATCTATCGCAACTACATCATTGCCCGCAAAACCGGTCTGCGCCTCATTATCAGCCCGCTCACTCCTTTCGAACTACCGTGGCATATCGCGCCTGCCCTATTTGGCACCTTCATCAAGCGTCAACGTTGGTTCCGCGCCCTGGATCAGACCTGCGCATGGCAAGATAAGAACAAATTGCACGCAGAACTGGGCTTATGCTTCATGCACGTTTCTCCAGGAATGAATATGTTGTGTACGAGTGATCCGGTGGCAATCGATCATGTGTTCAAGAAAATCAAAGACTTCGTTAAACCTGAAGTGTTCAAGACGCTGGATTTCTTTGGTCCAAACATCATCACGGTGAATGATGAACCCTGGGTACGGCACAGAAAGTTGACGTCGCCTTGTTTTAATGAGCGTGTTTCAACATTTGTCTGGGATGAGAGTCTCCGACAGGCGGGTGAAATGTTGGAAGATTGGCTTGCTAAGCTTAAGAGTAACACGGTTGTGCAAGACTCAGGGACGGTGGCGCTGCATGTTCTCACTGCTGCAGCGTTCGGCGAGCAGAGAGACTTCCGCGAAGGAGTGAACAACCTAGCGCCGAATCATAAGCTGTCCTTTCGAGATGCATTGAAGATTGTTCTAAGGAATCCAATCACCGCCGCTGTGGTCGGCCGCGGTGGGATGCCATGGCTCAAAAAACCAATCTTCAGCCCGATCCTCTCAAGTCGAATTCAAAGTGTCCTGCTGGCACTGGTGGAGTTCAAAAGCTACATGCTCGAAGCCATCGCACGCGAACGCAAGTCTGTCAACACTTCGTCTTCCAACAGCAACAAGAGACCAAATCTCCTCAACGCCCTGGTCAAAGCAAGCGATGAGGCAAAAGTAGAAGGTCCCAAATCCATGGCATACATGTCCGACGAAGAACTCACCGGAAACATGTTCATGTTCGCCTTTGCCGGGCACGAAACCACCGCCACTACCATTTCCTACGCCTTCGCACACCTCGCAGTCAATCCTTCAATCCAAGATTGGGTTGCCGAAGAACTACGTGTTGTCATCAGCACCAGCACCGCAGAAACTCTCGACTACGCCAGAATCCAACCCAGACTCAAACGCACACTAGCATTGATGTACGAAACTGTCCGCCTCTTCGGTGTCCCGCCCCCTTGGCGCTCCATTGCGAGTAAAGACCCCCAACTCCTCATTACTGCTTCTGCGGACTCGGCGTCGCCCACCACCTTGGCCATACCAGCAAATACGCAGGTTTCGTGCAACGTGTATGCGTGTCACGCTTCGCCACTCCACTTCACAGATCCGGAGACTTGGAATCCCAAGCGATGGATTCAACCGGGTGGTGAGATCGCCGACGAGCATTTGATGTCGAATAACAAAGCCTTCTTTGGCTGGGGTTGGGGACCGAGGATATGTCCTGGGCAAAGTAAGTCTGACATTCTCAAATGGACTTCGAATCTTTGGCGATAGAGTCATCCTTGACGAGGCTTGAGGTTCTTCACGTTGATTGAGTCGAATGAAGCGGCTGACACCATGATCCAGAATTTGCTCAAGTCGAGTTCACGGCCGTGCTTGCTACGATACTGACGAGGTACAAGATCGTACCGGCTGCGAAAGAAGCTGTGAAGGAAGACGTTGCGAAGGAGAGGATCGAAAAGTTGATTCGTGGTTCGACAGCGAATATGGCTGTGAATTTCGCGGAGCCGGAGGAACTTTGGCTTGGGCTCGTGAAGCGCTGAGAGTGCTTCTGGTACTTTGACACGGTGACACATTTACAGAATGAGGTGTATCCATCGAGATGTTTGCAAAAGTACAAGAGTAGGCCGGTTTGGTGAGAGCGATTGATTGGGAGTGCATTCGTCGACTGGAGGCACATCTGAGTTCTCGAGGCTGCGGGAGACATAGTATAAAGATTCGACTTGAGAATGCTAGTGCTCACTTTCCTTGACTTGATAAAACAACATTACATGTTCCACACTTCGACTACAAGCGAGGAATGGGATAGATCGGTGAGTGTAGTCCTTGATCAAAAGAGCTAAATTCGTACTTTGACACATAATACACATACTGAGATGTTTTGCTTCCTTCCGAACAACTCCATGTACATTTCCCTTTCCTCAACTAAAATCCGTGAGCAACCCGAATATTCACTTCGATATCGAACACGGGTAGCACGCTTTCCACTAAATTCACCTAATCATTTGTATCAATTATCACGTCACTTGAACCCCCATCGTAAAACCTGATCATACAGTCCTGTCTCGTACCCACCCAGGCCAACCAATCCATCCGCATCACTTACATCAATTCATTAATCCCATCATTCCCCATCAATCACTCACTGCGTAACCCCTCTCAGCCCCTGCAAAACAAGCCCAAACATCACACCCCTCGCCACGCGTCCCTCCTGCAGCGCATCAAACACTTTCCCCAGCGCCTCACCACTCGCTGCCTGCCCCATCACGCTCGTCAGCGCAGCAGGCATACCTCTCTCAACTAACAACTTCCTCGCCTTGACCCTCAGCCTTTCCTTCTCCTCTGCGCTCAAGTCCGCCGGCCAGGCCTTCAACTCGTCTTCGGTCGGCAATCCATTTTCGCGCATCTTGCGTATGTGGTACGCAAGGCCGGCGTCGGACGTGTTTTCGTCGAGCACCGTGGTCTGAAGGAGCGACTGGATGGATGCGAGTTGTGGGTTTCCGGGACGCAGGAGGAAGGTTTTGGCGGCGTTGAGGAGAGTGCGACGTAGGGTCCAGGCGGAAGAGAGGGTGTAGAGTTCGTTTATGACGGCGAAGAAGAGTTCGACTAGGACGGTTGTTTCGGGTTCGGTAAGTGGCGTATGGTTGTTTATCGTTGATTTGGGCTTGAGTGCAGTCTTGCTGGGTTGTGCTGACAAGAGGGATGTGGTTGAGGGTCGGCGTGGAAGTGGTGGGACGGAGTCGGTTGGCTGGGATAAAGATGTTGTTGATGCGCGGGAGGGGTTGCGAGCATGTAGTGAGTCAATTGGAGTACGCGAACTGCTGTAATCATCGGTAATCTCGCTGGGCATGGGAGGTAGGTTCATGAGCTGATCGCCGCCCATGACGGGACTGAGATCGATGCTTTCTCGCATGCTCGGCGCGCGACTGTTGCTCCGTGAGCCGTACCTGGAAGAGACACCCGAACGTTTACCATCACCGTCAGGGTTATATGATGGTCGTCGTTCCATCGGAGCCTCACGTTGTGGCTGCTGATCGATGACAGGTGAGCGCGTTGAGTCCATTGAAGTGCGCTTGGTGGCAAGCGACAGGGTGCTTTCGGTACGAATGTGAGTCGGCAATTCTGAAACGGTCGACTCTGCTCTGTTATGCCGGTTCTGAATCGGTGCTGTAGAGGTCGATGTGCGACTGAGATTCGGACTATTGTCGCTTGCCGGAGTGCTACTTGGGGTAGTAGGTGTGATAGTATCGCGATGCTTCTTCGCTCCTCCCAGAGGTGTTGCTACGCTGCCTAGGACGCCGGTGACGCCGCCAAAAAGCGCCTTGCCACCACCTGCGACTTCTTTCGGCGCTTTGGTCAGGACATCAATCATGCCTTTGCCCATGGTATCGAATGTTTGACCTGCCCACCCGATACCAGGAAAGCCGCCTCCAGGAGTCTTCCCAGAACCCAGCTCTTTCTCCAGAAAGCGTTTCATGCCTTCGCTCTCAGCAAGGGGCTTGTATTTGACAGCATCGTTGAGGTACCGCTCTAGCTCTCCGCGTAAGGACGTCTTTGTGTGGCCTTTCCAAGCTGGTAAATTTGGATGCGTTTCATTGAAGCCAATCGTTCCAGTGATGGCGGCAATTCGCCGGATGACCTCGTGCAAAGTCTCAAACTCTCCGTACTTGCGAGCTGTCATCCACCCAGAATGGTGGTGCGACTTCGGTTCGATTTGAATCAGGTACTCGGTGTTCGGTCGATTTTTAATGGTGGCCTTCTCGCCCGACACGCTGTCATCGAAGATGGACATGGTAGCATTGTGGAGTGTGAGCGGTGGTGGCTTCTCGATAACGGGCGTGTTGTCAAGGAGCGCTGTGGGCGGATTTGCAGGTAACAGTTGATCAAAGCTTGTGAATGCTCTTTTCACTTCTTGCTTCGGTGCACCTTCGTTCGTTTGTGGTGGGGATGCCGGGGTGGCCTCTGAAAATGATCGAGATGATAGACCAGAGATGCCCAGGTCTGTTGGTTCATTGTCGGCCAATGTCTCGCCTTGTGATGAAGTCGGTGTGACAATGCCCTGTGTTGTGCTTTCTGAT
>TARA_R110002003_G_scaffold290_2_pt1 | contig 45122 bp, 55 predicted proteins | sample TARA_R110002003 | Tara Oceans TARA_R110002003 (sample SAMEA4396441) | marine metagenome | biome: Westerlies Biome; feature: [SRF] surface water layer (ENVO:00010504); material: water (ENVO:00002006), including particulate matter (ENVO:01000060) such as... | depth 5 m | reverse complement strand
TACTATATAGTAAGTAAATGCCTGCGATCTCTTCTAGCTCTCCTAAAGTCTCTTATTTACCTCTGCTAAGCTATCCTATCACGTGCCTCTCTACTGCACCACAGCACTATCGACAATAGTTATTGCAACACATGGTGATAACATAGTTATGATAACAAATAAAGGCACGTGTTCGATAGAATACACTGCGCACTCGCCATGCATATGAGTTTGCATTGAAAAGTTATAAGCTTTGGTTCTTCATATGCTCTCATATCTGAACTATAAGCGTCAAATGTCGTGGAAGACATACCGGTCATTCTTCTCCGGCTCCGATTTCACCACCCAGCTGTGCAGCACAATCTCATGCCACTGTACCCTTTCTCCATCCTGCATCCTGAAAACAGGTTCTCGCTCAACCAAGAACTCCTTACCTTTTCTTGTCCCGCAGCGTGGCAACGCATAGCGGAAACAGATCCAGTACACTACTCCACATGCTAATAGTGCCCAGGACAGTGTACCCGTCATGTGCCACGGAAACCCAGGGATGAGGTCGTACACATCCGTCGATGTATGTGTTGGGGGAATCCAGACTGCTACAAGAGGAAATCCGTTTGCGAGTGCGTAGATGAAGGCGGCAGCTATGCTCAGCCAGGATGGCATGAGTGACTTGGTAGACCACCTGGTAAAGAAGCGGAGGTACAGCATGCCGATGGCCATGATGAAGCTTGGAACCACATCCATGAGGTATACATACAGGTTTACAAGGATGCGGTATGCGGATGCTGGCTTTGCAGCCCAGGTCAGCAGTATAAGAACAACGGCAAAGAGCCAATGGAGGAACAATGCCCCGAGTGGTGTTGGCTCAGGTTGCTTCGACTCGTCCTTGCTCCTCCATTGGGCAAAGAGGACTCGGTTTTCTCCGAAGAATTTGGCGAATGGAATGACGCCTTCTTTCGCTATCTCTTGCTTGACTTTTGAGGCTGTGAACGTCATGCCGATGATGTTACCGAGGCTGCTGATGGTTGTGAAAACAGCGAGTACACGTGTTGCGTGTTGGTGTCCAATAACGTTGATCAGAAATTCGAGGGCAATGTCGCTTGACCTCAATTGCTGCTCTTTGCTGACAACGACCATCTGTTGGCGCAAGATTAGAGATGCTGTCATCGCGCTACCGCAAGATGGAACACTCACATAGCTCAGATTGACCAGCATGTACAACACGCAGATAATCCCTACTGCAATTATGATACCTCTTTTGAAGTTCCTGCGTGGCCTTTCAATCTCGCAAAGGACCTAGCGGTGTTTCGATTAGTCGCGTCCTTTCAGCGTGATGTGCCCTGACTTTCACGTACATAGTTGGCTTGATTGTATCCGCTAAAAGCATAGAGGACAGCTAGAATTCCCTGTGTATAGCTGTCCACATCCGAGCGAGCGTTTGCAAACGAGTTCTTCGGACTCAGGTTCTCTGCAGCATGGTTCGTGTCTACGACACCAGCCAGAACGCAGACTGCCATAATGGGAAATGTGCACAGAATGGCTACTTTGACGATGACAAAGATATTGTTCAGTAGTATGCCGCCGCGTCGCGTGAAGGCATGCAGGAAACATGGAAATGTGACGGCGAGTATGGCAATTCCTCGCGCAGCAGCATCCTTCAATGCACCGCGGTCTGTCCCTTGATCGCCAATAACATCATCGCCGAACGACAGTGCATTTGCTGCACTGGACGCAAAAAAGATGTAATTGATGGCGTAAAACGACAGAACGAAGAACTTCGGTCGCCTAAGCAGGTAGTGCACCTCGACGTCATCAGTCGAGCCTGGCAGTTTAGAAGGAATGCAAGTGCTTACGTAGTTAAGGTCTCCGCCATTGCGGACTACGGGCACTTCTTGCCCATCAATGCTATGTCGAGGAATCGTGAGGCCGAACTCGATGTATAGAACAGTACCTGTCATAGCGGTGATGGCGCCGAAAAGCCAGAAGAGCAGTGTCAATCCGACACTCTGGGAAGCATGCATAGCGGTCCATGGGGTGCGGAAGATGCCAGTGCCTGAGTGGAGAGTCAGAAAGCTGACAAAGACTAAGCAGGGAAACTTACCAATGACTTGTTGCAAGATGAAGGCAACGACTGAGAACAGCCCGAGAGGATGTCTAGTGTTTTTTGTAGCGACATAGTCCCGGTCTTTCAAGGCTTCCAGGTACCGGCGATCGTCCTCATCGAGGCACAGACTACTTCCATTGGACCGAACACTGCGGGTGTCATCCATCACTTCACTATCGTGCCGAAATGTGACCCTGATGACAGGAAGTATTGCAAAATAGTTTCGAGCGTGTTGTAAAAGGCAGATGTACAATGAGTGAACTAAAGAGAACGGCGTCCGGGCATGATAGAAGATTGTATATAGAGACTCGAGGCGAGTGTTGGTAGTCTTTTACAAGCACTGCTGCAATCGTATCTATCAGGTCCCGATGGATCGACAGCGAGCATGCACACTCGGTTGCTGAGACTCGGCGAATTGACCTGTAAAGATGCCAACACCGTTCTCACCGGTGAGAAGGGGTGCTGACACGTTCCCTTGTGTATGCCGCCACGCAAGATGTACTCTGAACAGGCTATCACAGCCGGTGCCCCTGCATGGCGGCGCAAGGCTGAAACCAAATCTGGGGGCCGAACGCTAACAACGAGGCGTCGCTTGCGGATGTTTGTAAAAGGAGTATAACAATACATAGTCAAGGAACCGGAATTAGTTTGATATCGACAGGGGAGTCGTTACAAGGCATGTCATAATTGCGTTGTGCTTCAAGCGCTTTAAGAAGTGAATATCTTGTCGATCCCGCGAGGCTCCTTAGGCTGGTCATTTGGTTATCAACACCGGCCTTCGTCATGGTGATAGATCTTGGAATTGTGAGCCTGGTGGGCTCAGCTATCAAGTTGTCTTGGTCTATCTACGACAAGGGATTCACAAAGGAGAAATCATCACGTAAGTCGCTCCAATATTTCGAAGGTGCAACACAGAAACGCTAACACTTGTTTGGCCTAGCTCAACGCTACATCGAATTCGGCGACGCACTTCATGGGCTCCACTCCAACCTCAACACCATCGAAACAATCGTCAAAGCAGCGGACAATAGCTTGGCTAACGATGGCATTGCATCGTTTGGTACTTCAAACTATGATATCTCCTCTCTGACGGAGATCATTGGCAACTTCCGGCTCACTCTAGAAGAGTGTCGCGATTTCCTCAATGACGGGACGAAGTTTCGACAGAAGGATGGCTTTGTCACAAACGTCCTCTACAATATCAACGTTGACCCACAAGTCATCCATCTTACTGAGCGGCTCGCGTTTCACAGCATAAAGATAGGGCTCGTCCTCGACACATTCAACATGTAAGTCTGCAATACCTGCTCAGGGACGGCGTGTCTGCAACTATGAACGTCTGAGGACTGATGCAATACCACGCAGTCACATCCAATCACAACTCCGGCACCTACAAAACGAACAACATCAAGATACTGCCGAGGTCTTGCAGGAGCTTAAACATCTACTCATTGCTAGCCGCGAGGCCACCGGCGAGATTGTCCCGTTGCATATCGAGCGCGACTTGACTGTACCGGCCGAGCTGAGCGAAAAGTTTGCAAATGAGCTGTGGAACCGTATGAGGACGACCACATCCGAAGCAGATAATACCAGCTACACATCACAGTTGTCAGTCCAAGATGGCTTGGAAGCATTCTTCAGTCATTTCAAAGAGGTGCGTCACAAGGCGATATGAAGAGACTTCAATAACACGTTCAGACCTCACAAGGAGGTGATTCTATGTCACATCTTCGGCTCATGAAAAGCATCTGGATAATGGACAGAATTCGCGAGAGTGACGAGTGGCATAAGCAAACAAGGGCCAATCCTGGTGGCCTCTACGATAGGTGTGTCAGGGAGATGGATCGAGTAAGTACTCAAAGTACATTCAGCCTCTACGAGAGCGCCGTTGATGATGGCCTTAGCGACTGCGCGTGGAATGCAGCCGTGTTGCAGTGTGTCGAATGCCTCGTCCACAGCTTTCCATGGTGCTACAGCTGCCGGACGAGGCGTTTTTGATCTGGCCGAGAATGATTCCAAATAACGCTCCATCAGTACCATCCCACCTAGGAGTCCTTCTGGACATGTGAGTTCATCAAGGCGTTTATGAAGACCACGTTGACAAGAAATCAGCCCCGTGCACCCTGATATCAAGTCTCACACACTCCGCATTGTTCGGAACATTGATGGCACTTTGGGCATCGAGGACACCATGGTCGCCACATCGAGGTCTTCGGACGTCTACTCTCACGACAGAGGTGAGGATAACGACTGAAAGGGCCCACAATGATGCTAATGCAGTCCAGTTGTGCAACGCCTCAACATTGATCTGTGCAAAGCACATCTTGTCCCCATATACGCTATGCCGTCAACCACTGTCGGGGATCAGCCCTCACTTACGATGAAGGTGCAAAGTTCTCGGGACGGCATCAATGGAGTCGCACCCGAATTCAAGTCGAGAACACACCTACTCCAGCTACAGCACCTAATTACCGGCTATCGCTGCGTGAAGCAAAGATCCCATGTCAAGGTCAAGTCTCTTGCGCGTGGTCAGGACTATCCACATATCCCCACAAAGGCCAGGACGTGGTCGCGCAAGTCAGCCTCCGATATCATCGAAGTCGGCAACCTTCAGCTGTGGCAAAAAGTGCCCTATGATAGAAGTCAGATCGGTTCCGACTCCGATGGCGATCCGAACCGCAGCTCGTCTGGCGCGTCGAGCCCTTACCCGGCCTCCAGTCGTGTTTCGATTGGCGCATCAAGCATATTAAGCTCCATGTCCACCGCACATACACAGCAGATCTCTCTCGGATCTTCCCACACTGCTATCGAATTGACCCAGCCAGAACCCCCACTGCTAGTCTTATTTCTCAAGCACCCCGATGCTGGTCAACTATCCTTCCTCGTGATCGAGCTTGACGAGCGCACTAAGATCGAGTCAAACAGTTGCGACTGCCGAAACAATAAAAGAAAATGTGCAATAAGTGTGTTGGAACGCTCCGGTATACCGCTTCTCGCGCGGCGCTTCTACGCTAGGAACGGCCTCAACAGCTGGAACTTGGCGGCCATTGGTGAGCACTGGACGTCCGCCGAGTCTGAAGCGGTGCATGTACGAGATATGTATTGGCTGCGTATAGCATTCCAGAACGAGGATGAGAGACGGAGGTTCAACGATAATTTGGCAGATCTTGTTCGCATGTTCACTGCTCGGATGGAGGACTATCGAAAAGATCTGAGGGCTGTGCGAGGGACGCATATCATCACGCAGGCGGCATGAGTGTTTGGCTTCGGCGGAGAGGTAATCATGTGTATGTGACACCGTGTACAACAGTATAGATCTACTAAAGTTCAATCTTAGACTCAACACTATCCGATCGTCGACTCTGACGACGAACTACAGCAGGCGTATAAGCAGTCCCTGAGATACTCATGCCAATCGTATAAGATACCAAACCCAGTCCATTAATGACGGAAAACCTACGCCTCTCCTTTCAGATACGCCGCTGCCTCAGCCTAGTACAGTTTTCCCTCCCTTCTCGCAGCCTGCTACCCACACCTCGCTCCAACAAATCCCAATCCACACATCTCACGCCTTCTCCCCCGCCCCACCCTCCTCTCTCAACCTCGCCCTAACACCCATCAACGCCTTCCCCAGCAAATTCTGTCCCCACTTCCGCCTATTCGCCCCCGCATTCTCCGCCTTGAACCCCACGCCCCAAATCCGATCCCGCGGACTCGCCTCCACCAACGCCCTCTCTCCCGTGGCAAGCAACAACGCCCTCAGCGCCGCCGCATCCTCAGCCACCGTGAACTTGTAGTAATTCCCCTCTTCCACAATCCGCAGTTTATCTGCACACATCATCAATCAGCCTTCACCCCCCCAACACGCATTCCAGCCCAATGCACCATAGCTAAAAAATCAGAGGGGACTGCTCAACTTACGTGTATTCCACACCTCGTCATCAAACCCCTTCACCGTCCGTCCAAGCGCCTTATGCCTCTTCGGATCCCCACACCCCAGCATCTTACCCGCGGCGTCTTCGTCCCCAAACAGCCGCGCTTTCTGCACCATCATCCACATCTCGGCCGTCGCGTACGCGTCGCCGCCCACGGTGAAGGGCGACGCGTACCATTGGCCCAGATAGGCGTTGGGGTCCGTGGGGCGCCAGAAGTAGACTGGGTCGGTGGTGGCAGCGTTTGAAGGGGTTGGGGATGGGGATGGGGGTTTGGGTAGTGAAGGTGCGGGTTGGGATTTGCATGATGGTGTGGAAGTCGAAGGGCGGGATGGGCGGGGGCGTTTGGAAATACCGGCACCCGTTGCTGCTGGCTTTACACGTTTTCTGCGGGTTGTTTTCGTGACGAGACCGGAGGATGCGGTGGGTGGTTTGGGCGGCATGTTTAAACTAAGAGGTAGTTGAAGCACGGTGGAGCGGGAGTTGCACTGTTTCGTCTTGGGACTGCTTTCGCCCTGCTTTGAGCTTCTTTCTTTGAACCGAGCTTGGAGTCGTACTGAGGAGCGGGAACGGACGCGCGCGTGTACCTGATTATATGCGCAGTGGCAGCCTGCTGCGGCTGAAGCTAAGACCACAGCTGAGATGGCTAGGCGAAGAGTCACGACGCCCTTTTGCGACTGCGCGGAGGCCGCCCTCGAGGTTTGTATTGCTTGCGCGACGAGTACCTCGCAGGGCACTGCAGGTGCGAATGTGTAACAAGAGGCCATTGGGTGCAGTCACAAGCAATGCCGTCTCAGTGATACATTGCCACGCGCAAAACGCTCAAATATAGTGTGCTCATGCTACTTAGAAAAGATAGGGTATGCGAAAGCTCCCGCTTTTCTCCATCTCAAAATGCAACAGACTTCCCGCATAGTTTCTCACGGAATGCTCCATCCAAGTCGCTGGGAAAACACATTACAATATAAACAAATGCCTTTCTCTTCTTTCTTAGGCCGGATCATAGAAGCGGATATCTCATGTGCTGGAGCACGATTACATCATGCCTTCGATGCCTTGCGATAATCGGTCCTGCATGGCCTTAAGAAGGACAGCTGGGACAGCCTCGTCGGTCGCGCGGATTGTAATGCGGTACATCTAATCAGCATTAGCATTTTACTCATGGGAGTGTGTGGTCGAACATACCTGGGTGTCAAAATTCGGCTCCAGCCTCAACAAGCATCCGAATTTTCCGCCCTCACTCGTGTGCAGTACGGTCGCACCAACGATATTCTTCACATTTGGATCAACACCAGTTACAATGCCCCACTTGAAGCCCGCGACCACCTTTTTCACGAAGTCGATGTTCATTGTTCGATTCTTGCCGACCAGACCAAAGATGCTTTGCGCCTCACGAGGTGCGCCGCCAATCTGCTTCCATCGCTTGAAGAAATCTTCTGCGCTCAGCTCGGCGCCTTCTTGGTACTTGTGGAGCAGCACCGGAAGTTGTAGGGTGAGACCCTGCAATGCGCCCGCCAGGTACGAAATGCGTATCGTTGGCGCATCTACGAAAACGTTTTTGCATTCAAACATGATTGTCTGCTGTGTTTGCCCTTCAGGCGGTATTGACGTATCCGGCAGGCCCTTGATGTCTGTCTTCAGGGTGTCAGCAGACCGATTGTCCAGAGTCGTTGTGAAAGCGCCCATCGGGAACGAGGACTTGTTGGTGAAGTAGAAGATGAGAGCGCCTAATTGCCCTCTGTATTCTGTCCGCAGTCCGACCTGAATTTGCTGATCTTCATACAGTACGCCCTCGCTACGAAGCAGTAGCCGAGTGTACCCGACCTCCCAGTCCGGACTCAAATGAGCGGCACTTGCGAGATTGGGAGCCTTCTGTACGTTGTTGGTGTCGATGTTCAAGTCCAGCCCATCAAGATCGCTCGAGATGGAGCTGACTCCATTGGTACCGTTGGTTGCCTTGGCGTTGCTGGACTTCTGTACAGGCTCAGTGAAGCTACGCTTGACGCCAGAGCCAGCTGTTGTGTTCTGTCGCGCCAGGCCAAACTCCTTGAGATCCGCATTGGCGTCCTTGCCACCGACCACCCACGTCCGCTTGTCGCTGGTCGTAGCATGCTTCTGGTGTAATCGCGAAAGTAGTGCTGATGTTCGTTCTGGGTATGGCGGCATTTCGTCGCATACTGTCCGCAATAAATCGTCTGTTGGCATTGTTGCGAGCGTAAGGTACTCGCACGCTCTTTGTTGAAGCTCGGAATCGAGCGAATGGCTGTACGCACGGAAGGCTTGAAGTAGCTGGGGTTTGATCTCGGGGAAAAGGTTCACAAACTTGACATAACACGACAGCAGGATGGCCCTTGTGATTCCGGAGCATCCTCGCATTTTCGCACTCAATGCCATGAATTGCTCGATGGGGCTGCATCCCTTGTTGTCTGCGATCAGATGGCCAAATTCTCCGAGTAAGTAGCCGCCGATCTTGACCAATGTCTCGTGGCAATCTGTTTTGATGTACTGTAGAATGGTCTGAGCAGCGTACACTTGCAGCTCCTCGTTGTTCGTCACGATCTGAATCACTCGCTGCCAGACTTCGTCGCTGACATGATCTCCCGCCATTGCAATCAATCGTAGCGATATGTCGACATACCATTGCACATCTGTCGCATACTTTTCTGTCAAAATAGCAATCTTCAGTACCATCTCTTCTCGTATCGCATAGTCGGCGGATTGGAGATATCGAAGAAGCTCGTTTACGATAGCTTGGGCGTTGGACGGGTCACACATGCTGTAGAGGAGGTCCAAACCCTGTCTCCGCACACTGATATCCCTGTCTCGTAATGATCCAATGATGATGGCTTGGTGCTTCTTGATGGGATCGAGAGTTTCCGATCGCGCGGCGAGATGTGTCATCGCTTCCAGACCTAGGTAACGCACATTAGTCTCTCTCGAGGCGATGAATTTGCCCAGTCGTTGCGAGATCTGCACCATCAAGTCCTGCTCGGTGTCGAGGTGAATGACGAGGTTGATCGCTTCGAAGAGAACAGCATTCTGAGCGTTATTTTGTTGTACGTTCTTGGGCATTTCTAAGGCCGAGTCCATGATCTTTTGCAGCGCTTCCCGAATGAGTTTGCGAATATGTGAGTCCTCTGTTCTCATCAGTCCACATGCGCTCCCCATCACAGGGGATACATACCAGGCGGTGGGTAGTACTGGAGCAGCTTCAGTAGCTTGACCTGTATCCACGGACACGGAACCTTGTAGTAATAGTAGCCTTCAGTACATTCATTGTCCACGACTATCCGCTTCAGCCTGTTAGCCGCCTTCACATAGCTTCCTTTGTATTGATCCGTGTTATCCTGGACGAGCGCTGTGACTAAGGAGGTTACGGAGAGAGCGACCCCCATGTCTGGGTCATCCATTAGGGCTATTATCCGCTCCGCCCATTCGTGCTGTATGATGGCGGGGTGCTTGCGGTAGAGTCGTAGTAGGGTGAGGGCTGCCTTCTTCTTGACGAACGCTTTCGACGCCCTGGTGCATGTTAGCTACACAGCATAGCCGGAGTGTTGCAGCACTGACGGCGATATCAACAGTCGGTGCACCTCTGCACTCAGCGACTCTCCCAGCTCCTTGCCGCCCACGTTTGCGATGGCGTGCAGCGCAAGACAGTTGTTCAGCTCATTGTGATCGAGCAAGTCCTTCCGTATGCTGTTCACCACCAAGTGTATTAATTCGTGCTCTTCGTGCAGGAACAGTGTGACGGCGAGGTATCCGATCTGCTTCTCCGAGTATTTGGTGGCCGAGATGAGGTTAACCGCTTCGAGATGTCCAAAATCGACGTTCCAGCCTAGGATGTATATGTACAGGAGCTTGCAGACGTATTTCTTCTTCTGGTAGCCGTTGAGGCCGCCGTCTCTGAACTTCTGGCGTATGTTGGCCAATTCCTTGTTGATGCGCTTCTCTTCGAGCTCTCGCGCGCGCGCATTTCTCAGGTCTGCGATGAAGGACACCAGCCCTCGCATGGTGGGCACATTGCCCGACGGGTTCCGGCTGAACAGCCCTCCTCCGGCGCTCGACGCCATCTTCGCAGGGAGAGACACGGCGGCGGTTGTGGGCGGGCGGTTCCCGCCTGGCAGGTAGCCTGACAATGTGACGGTGTGACGGTGGTGAGGGTCTGCGTAATCGAGCGCCGCGGGTACGGGCAGGGGTTATGCCGGCGAGCGAGCTGCGATGCGGAGGCGGAGGATGGCGAAAGGGGTCGGTACAGGTGCAGCGAGGTCAATTATGGAGTGCATGCAGAGGCGAGCGAAGGACGGAAGAATGACATAAGCATGGGGAGGCTCGCATGCTGCAGACGGGCGCTGGGCAGCTCTTCACTCGACGCGCGAGATGCGGCGGCATGGTGCATCGAGGTTCTACATGGCTGCCAAGTAGCGAGGCAGCTTAGCGTGGGTCCGCCTAAACTCCGTCCGGCGCTGCTTCCGCTGTCACCTCACATACGCTTCACCAAGGCACCACTACATTGCGCAGTAACGCCGTTTTATGCGACATGTCTCCAGGTTCTTTCTTTCGACGATTCACTTCACCTCCAACCACAGGTTGAAGCATCACAACAAGACGTCTGGGTGTGAACGATAGAGCCATTTCTGATTCGTGATATTACTGTACATCAGGCTCCGAGCTATAGACCAGCTCTTGCAGAACGCCAAAACACCCTCCCAATGCCCAATCTGGTATCATCTAGCCCGTCTCCCAATCCTCACGCGCCCAAGCTTCCCAGACATTTATTTCTTGGTCGTGAAGTCGGTCTCGAGGTTTGAAGAGCCGCTGTTCTCGCTGCGGCTGCAGGTGCATGAATCTGATATTTTGTCAGCCTTGTTCCACAGCATCGGACGTCATGGACATACCCTCAGCTCGCTTTCCGCAGGCGCATGTGCTGGTGGGCAGCTTGTTCTCGGTGACGGCCTTGTCGCAAGCTGTACAGAGTATTAGTATGAGTGATGTCATAGGTAGTTGACGTGGATGCATGGAGAAGGCTGGAATCGTCGAAAGACTTACTGCACTGGAGCGCGGGCTGCTTGCCGCAAGAGCAGGTTGCCTCCTTTGCGCACACGCACTCGCCGTTGTTGCGTCCACAGCAAGCCATCTTGATAGTGTTGATATGTGGGTTGGAAGGAGGGATGGTGGTAGGTGAAGCTGATGGAATTATGGTAGATGTGAGGTGGAGTTGTGATGCGATGGTTGACTGTAAAACGAAGACCACAGCCTTCTTTATACCTTTTGCGCCTGCTGCTTGCTCTTCAAAGTACGTAGCATCGGACCCTGGTTTTGGAGCTCACAGTCAGGCGATGCTCGCGTTCAGCCAATCACAGCGCACTTGATTACACCGACGACCCATGAGGCGGCGATATTTGTGCGTCGTGAGGCTCAACTTGCCGCTGCTGATTCACGTCTAACAGCAGTGGTGCCATTTGTTGGAGATTAGATGGTCATGATGCATCTGATTGTGTTGTGTCGTGGCTGGTGGTAGGTCTGGCGACTATCGCGTCCCGAGGTAGTCTTATCGATCATGTAAGAGGAGAGGGCGACCAGCTTGGGAAGGCAGGAACGAACGTCTTACATATATTTCAATCGTTTGCCTACAGTCTCCAACTCATTTCCCCGTCTGTACACCGATTCCATTCACCTTCCTACACATCCCACTCCAGCCATCATGGCGACAATGGACTCCATATTCAACGCCTACCAGTCCCGCCTCAACACTCTGACCCTCAGCACAAACCCCCTCTCCAAAGGCATCGCATACATCTCCGGCTCCCTCGTTCCCCTCCACGAAGCTCGCATCCCCCTCCTGGACCAAGGCTTTCTCCGCAGCGACCTAACCTACGACGTGCCCGCCGTCTGGGACGGTTGCTTCTTCCGCCTCGACGAGCACATCACTCGCCTCGATGCAAATTGCCGCAAGATGCGCATGCGCCTTCCACTGTCCCACGCCCGCATCAAAGAGGTCTTGTTCGACATGGTAGCGAGGAGCGGCATCCGCGATGCATTTGTCGAATTGATTGTGACGAGGGGAATGAGGCAGGTAAGGGGCGCAAAGCCGGAGGAGTTGATAAACAATCATTTGTACATGTTTGTTATGCCGTATGTGTGGGTTATGGAGCCGGCGGTGCAGCGAACAGGTGGGAAGGCAGTCATTGCAAGGACAGTCCGACGCACGCCGCCTGGCAGCATGGATCCGACGGTCAAGAATCTGCAATGGGGTGACTTCACCAAGGGTCTGTTTGAGGCGGCAGATCGAGGTGCCGTGTATCCGTTCTTGACGGACGGGGACGCGAATCTCACAGAGGGCGCGGGCTTCAACATCATGCTCATCAAGGATAATGTGCTGTATACGCCCGATCGCGGCGTGTTGGAGGGAGTGACGAGGAAGAGTGTTATTGATGTTGCGAAGAGCAAGGGACTCGAGGTCAGGGTTCAGGTAGTGCCGGTAGAAATGGCATACGATGCTGATGAGATATTCATGTGTACTACTGCTGGCGGGATCATGCCGATCACGGAGCTGGATGGACGTGCCGTCAAGGATGGTAAGATTGGGCAGATCACGAGGGAGATATGGGATGGTTACTGGGCGATGCATTGGGATGAGAAGTACAGTGAGAAGGTGGAGTATCCTCGAACTAGTGCTGGAGTGTCGGCCAAGCTCTAGATGTAACGGGGCTTTCGTGTTTTCGAGAATGGCTTAGTTGCACCCATAGGCGTGCTTCTTGGTCTCATTCTGATAGGCCAAGGTTGGTGTGGTAGCGCTGAGAGGTGGGCGAGAGTTAGAGGCGCGGATGTTGCGTTTGATTGGAGGGCACATATTCTACCTTCACATTACCACACAACCACGGGTACACCTCCTACCACGCTCCTTATTTTCCCTGCGAATAGCGTTCCAATCCCTCCTGCCCCTAGGCCATTTCATCAACGCCTCGTGATCCTCGGCACACCTATTCGGTACGATTTCGTGCGCGTCTACATCACTATCCTGCATCGCAACCAGCTCCTCCCGCCTGAACCGCTCTCCTACTTCGAACCACCGCATGTGGTCGATGTTATACTCGGTTATCAGACGATGCTCGGCCGACATGCGCTTCCTGTTCGCAGCAACCCATTCCCGCAGACGCTTGCGCCGCGCTCGACAGTAATTATCCCCGCGTAGGTCGTCAAAGGGATCATATTTAGATATGAAGTTAACATTGCCCAAGACCTGGACGAGTCGCTCGTCGTATTCAGGTTTGGGCGCCGAGGGACTTTGATCTGCGAGGACTGCAAAGTGGCTTTCGATGAAGAAGGCGGAGAATGTGCGGCGCCAGTCGATGGATATCTCTCGAGCTGAGCAGTCGAGTGCTAGATCGACGAGTTCAGTGTCTTGTGTGTAGTTGGGCAGCTTGATGAAGTACGGGGGCCGGTCACCGCGCCCAATGCTCATGTGGTCGCGTAGGACGCGCAAGTACTGAAGGTATTCTGAGCCAGCCCACCTGAATGTTTTGTCTTGTGTGCTGCACCAGTGCTGATGCTCCTGCTCCCACAAGGGCTTTCCCTTAGTGCTTGGGGTCTTGTTCAGGACCCTAGGCGCAGGTTTGTTCGTTTCGCGGCAGTATCGTTCGATGAATGGCACCCATCCGCGCACGGAACCGATTGCAACGGGTGCCTCGTTCTTGAATACAGCTTGCCGGAATACTGCGCGAGTTCCATCTTCGGAGAGGCGTGCGAACAGCATAGGACCGTGAAGGAGTCTGTAAGATGGCCCGCTTTCGGAGTGAATCGTGCTGTAGACCAGATCAATGACCGTGTCTGGCAGAACGGCATGGCGGAAGTATTCGTCCACGCAAATTCGAAGGTGCCGTGAGACGTTGCGAACGATGGACCAGAGCGTGTCGTGGTCGGAGCTGTGGGCAAAGACTATAAGCCAGACGTCCAGAGGGAGCTCCGTCATGGCTCATCGCGACAATATGGAGGGTCTTGTGAAGTCGGCTGGTGGGGATCGTAGAACCACATCAGGAATTTGCTGCGCCACTTCACAGCCTTGGATGCCTCATGGTATGCCTCAATGCGCTGATGCCTCACTTGATCAGTCGACGGTAGATTTAGGATGCATCCTGGCACATGCACGAGCGTTGTGGCACCCACCGGAGGAGCCAAACACCTCGGGCTAGCGCGTGGAGAACGCGGGGAAATAAACACGAGAATCACGTGTAAAACGTGGTCACGGCTCACCAATTTCGCCGGGCTTCGTGAGAGGACAACAAGCCTTTTGCGACGCCTCCGATCGCGCCTCCAGCTTCGCGAATCCAGCGCTGTACCTTCAGGATGTCGTCGATGATTACGTTTGCCGCGAACAACGAATTTTTCCGCAAGCGCAAGCGTGAGTGAAATGTCCGCAGACCTCGGGAGGCAAACAATGGCTGACAGGAGCTGCAGGAGTCCATCGCGCATGCGAATCATGCAAGAAGCGTCGCAAGAGGTGTAGCCATACGTTTGATGGTGAAGATGTAAGTCTCAGACGCGCTGCAAGGCGTGGCAGCCATCTCTAACGCCATAGCCAGGACGGAAGCTCTACCCAAAGCGGACACGCACCCAATCCAACCTCAGATCCTCATGCCTATGCTACAAATGGGCACCATCCTCACGATCCTAGAGGGCCTCGCGTTGACTCGCACGGTCATGGCTATCCTCACTCTAGCATGGCGCCGCCACCCCAGAGCCCAGCAGAATCCCATGCCTCCAAAACACCGCCCAATTTTCTGGGCTACCTGAACCCAGAGGCTGTGCTGAGGGAGCAAGTTCATAGCGAACGCGGGAAAGGGCAATCAGCTCAGTCGCCTATGCATCCTCCCATAGGTCAATGGATTGAAGAGAGCGAACAAAGACCATCATCGACCCAAGCAGGCTCGGCCTCTTCGCGTATCAATGAGACAGGTCCGCACTCCACCCAAGAGTTGAAAGTCTCCAGAGCCCTCCAGCAGTACTTAGACACCGTAGGTGTAGACATATTGCCTTCGCGCAAGAGCCAGGATGTCCTCTTGGACATCTACTTCGCTTACGTCCATCCACTGCTGCCGTTAGTCGACAAAGATCTCTTCTACGAACAATATGAGCATGCAAGAGAGCCGCGAATACTGATGCAAGCGATATGCATTGTGGCATCGAAACACGCAGACGCGGCAAAGTACCTTGCCCTGGGCGATGATCCTCAACCGCTAACACCCCGAGATTTCTCTCAGAGGTTATATAATGCGGTCATCATTGGTATCGAAGCTAAACTTGAGAAGAACCGAGTCGTACTGATCCAGGTATTGGCGCTCATATCACTACATTGCGAAGGTCCAGAGGGGGCTGAGCAATCCTCGATGCACTTGGCGCAAGCGATACATCACGCGCACACGTTTGGCCTGCAATTCGGACATCAGTGGAAGAACCAAAGCTCAGAATCACAAGGTAATCTCGAGGACGTCTTCTGGGTTCTGTGGAGTCTAGACAAGATCAACGCGTGTATGAATGGCAGACCGCTGTTGATGCATGACCGTGATAACAGCTTACGACAATTACCGTCAGACCCCGAGAAGCGGTCAAGTCCGTTCGGCATATGGTTGCAAATATCGGAGATGCTGGATAAGGTTATCGACTACTACAGACCAGGAAGATCAGCAGAAGAAACGGGCTGGGAGGGCGATGACTTTCTGGGGTTCGAAGAAATGGTTGGTGATGGTGAGGACAAGTTGGAAGGTCCGATCATGAGTCAGTATCATATTCTGAGTGATCTTCAACCTAGGCTAACTTCACAGGCCTCCTATCGCTCTTCCATCACACCATGTGCATGGCCTCCCACAAGTCGCTCTCAATCAACGCGCCCGTCAAGTCCAGCCCTTCCTACGTTCGCCAAAGTCTATCAGCTACGCGAGTCATCCACCTCCTCAATGCAGAGTCTCCTGAGCTACTTCCGCCTCTACCCATCGTCCCATATGCTCTCGGCGTTGCCCTCAGCGTAGTATACCGCCACTTCCGCTCCCGCCGTCTTAAAGTGCACGTCAACCGCGCCACAGAAGAATTGAAGCAGTGCGTTCGCCTCCTAGATCGTCTGCGCAATGCATGGTGGTCAGCCGGCACAATGGCCGATCTTGGACGCGCAGTCCTGAGCAATGCTGCTGGACGCACCACAAACGCAGTCAATACACCTGCAACCGTCGCCGCAGAGCCACGACAGCCCGAGACCAAGACTGAACCCCCCACACCTACTGCCTCGCACAACGGTACCTTAGCACCGCCAAACCAATCACACTGGCCGCAGTCGTCTCTCGACACCCAAATCGATCCTCGTCTGCAGCATCCTTCTCACCCATCTACCCCGATGACCAACCTTTTGAATCCAATGCCTGCTCCGACACCTGGCCAGCATCCTACAAGCAGCGAGCGTGCGCCGATGCAAGCGCCTCCTGGTAATGGCTTCGGGTTCGCAGAGACGTCGCCCGACTGGCTCAATTTCGACACGGCGTTTGAGAACTTCGAGGGTCTTTTGGGAAGTTCTGGTGCGGATTTGAGTAATGAGCTGTTCAGGCCGCTTGGGTATGAGACGTTTGATGGCTTTATGGATCCGGCTGCGTAGATATGGCTAGTGGTTTTGTACGATTGTGCGATGTTTGTTTATTTGTCATGTCATTCTTTCATATCGTATGTGCATGTTGTTTAAACGGTTTGTACGGCATGGAATGGAAGTCGTACTTAAGCTCGGGATGTGCGATAATTTTCTTGCCGATCTTAAAACATGGCTTGGATGAATTAACGTAATTTAGGTCTATTTGCAATCCATCAGTCTCGTGCTTAAGCTACTTGCGAGGCTGAGTCGAAATCACAATGCTACGATGATGATACGATGCGGCCATCCTTCTTTTCATCGCGGCTCATCCAATGCTTGGCGATAATGACGATTCTCTCGCCAGCTGATGCATCAGCAAGGCACATTCAAATCCTTCTATCGTTGTACAAGCAATATATCGCTTTCTACTTGTCGAATCCTTGTTTGATTCATATGCTCCATTGCTTCTGATATCCCATTCACTCCTCCTTTCCCATACCATCTCTATCTACAAAAAGCTCTTAGAACAAAATATCTAGATGACACAGATACGATGCACACCCGTCTCTGCGTTATAACTTATATGAGCTCGGACCTGACATCCGAGTACAAGCGTGGCTCCTTTTGCACAGAACCAGCAAGAAGCACTCTGCAACCGCATCGGCGTAGCGAAAATGATCATGGGTGAACCAACGACTGAAAAAATGAACGAGCTTCACAAAGATTCAGCAGAGGAAATGACGGTGACCATTTATGAATCAACACAAGTTTACCAGTCATGAGCAAACTACTTTCCCACGCTGCTACGAAGTAGAAAGCCGGCACTGTCACTGTCTGCCAAAGGAGCACTTCCACCCTTCCGTATACCTCGCAACAACATGCCCGGATGCACGGCCGCCATGATGACCACAACCGAGAACATTAACGAGGCGTCAAATGCATACAGATATGCCTCCGTTTTGTACAGTTTTCCCTCTGGGCCCTCAATGAACTCGATCAAGCGGAACAGACTCCTGACGATCACGAGCGTACTGACCGCATACAACACCCCAAAATGTCGCCGCCACTTTCTTCCCCTCTGCAGTGAAACCTTGGTCGGATCGCGATTCAATCTCCGCTGGAAAATCGTCGTCATCAGAACGAAGAACGCAAAGGCTACCAGCTGGATCCCCAATCCAGCGATGACAATTGTGTTCCCCGTCTTGACACCTGCTGAATCCCCGCTTGCCTGCATCGCTGAGCCAGCCATCTGGCACAAGAAGCTCCCAATGTCAATCAAGACGTATATCTTCGTCGTCAAGCGCGTCGACAGTACCGCGTGTTCCTCGGCGTCGAGACTGCGGATCAAGCGACCGAGCGTCATGTAAATCGTCGCAGCGATGAGTGGCGCCGACGCAAGGATGAGCATGAGTTGAATGAGGTAAGGACTGCCCTGTCGGATGTTGGAAGAGGACCACACGCGTCCGTAGTAGCCGACTGCTTCACCTGCGAGCATGGGATCAGTTTGTGAGCCTTTTCGCATGGTGGAAGCATGTACCTGCGCATCCCAGGATGAAGGGGATGAAGAACCATGTCCGGAGCGGTATGGACAGGACGAGATGCACCACGCCGCTGATGCTGAAGAGAATGAGGAAAGTCCAGCCTGCTGCGGAAGAGGGCGTGTATGGGTACAGGTCGAAATCTGCTTGGCCGCGAGGCGCCAGTTGGTGAGGAACGTCCATGATGGCGGCGGAAGGACTTCAGAACTAAACGCCGAGGGTTTTGACCGTCTGCTTTACAAGAAGTGATAAATTAATAAATTGCAGAGCCCAAGGCAAGTCCAAAAAGAAACAGAATGAATGTCAGGAACTGGCTTGAGGGAAAGCGACATTTCGCCTATGGATATATACAACCCACAGCACCCCTTTGATTGTCTCATATCTCTCTTTCGCTCTCTTTCTCTTTCCTATTCTCAAGCATTCCCTGTTTCGGTGTAGTGAAGCTTTTCAAACAACGTCTTTTAACCTTGACGTGTGTCAGACCCACTTATACGCGCGAACACGCGCTGAATACGCACTTACACAAGAACAAGGTTGAGTGCCAGTTTTGGGCAGTCAACGGTGTTAGATCCACAGAAGGATATATATTGTTCGTATGGGCAACGTGGAGGATAATTGACCAAGTCGAATTGATATTTTTTACTGTGGTGGAACGAAATGCAAATGTCCTAGTGCGTCGCCGGGTTGTGCGGCCTACAATGCGCGCAGATAGTAACTTGGAATTGTGCGGCGAACCTTTACTCTCGAAACTTGTCGCTAGGCGACCTGAGGCTTCGATTAAAGGATGGAAAGAGAAGGCTACAAACACGTTCGAGCTTGAGATACACGGAGATGAAGTACATCAAGACACCATACATTTTGATCGAAGATCTTAAGGTCGCCTCCATCATCAGGTCCAAGAGATTGCAGAAAGTGTGGAGCGCAAGTATTCGACGTGTATGCTGTCCCAACCTACCTACTCATCATCCACTACAACGCATGCGCGATCATTAGCTCCAGCAACTTGCTCCTCATCACCGCGTGGCCAACATGCGGGGAAGACACGCATCATGCCGTATCGAAACGCAGTCCAAGATGGACTCGAGGCCTAGGCGATGATTCGCGTAAAACTCTCCGACGCAGTCTGCACATGTCGTGGTGCGAGGACTCGAGACTGCGAGTGCGTGCAGGGGGCCGGTCGGAATTGCGATGGGAGGCTGCATCGTTGAGTTTGCTGCGCTGTCTTGGTGACTGCAAGGGGTTGGAGTTGTTGGCTTCGTGGTAGACTGGTAGCTGCGTCAGGTCAAACTTTGGTACCTCAGTGGCTGCTGGACAGTTGCTGGACAGTGAAACCAGAAGATAGGTACATGTGTAAAGGAGTAAGAATTTTCGTTGCTGTTCGCAGTCATTGAAGAAGTCATGCCTTGGTTCGAGCATATTCTCGAACCTCTTTGGTAAGTCATTGGGTCAACACCACTGGAGCCTGGTCTTCTAGCGGCGACCTGCACCTCGGTCTTGCAGGGCTGAGCATGCAGTCATCCGTGGCCAGTGACTTTGGTCACCGCGGGTCGAGCGTGCCGATTCTCTTTGCATACTGTTTCCGCATCGGCACGATATGATCGCTGCGGCTTCCCGTCACGAGCATCGCTCCGGGTATCTTACGGTTGTGGCGAAGATGACGAGAATGACTTTCCGAAAGTCTGCGTGTAACGCGCTTGTTGCAAGTCAACGCAAGGAGTGACAAGTCATCTTCTTGATACTATGGTTTTGTGTGGTACCGACCGAATCTTGAGTACATTTCTCTGAGTTGAAAGATTCTGCGCTTACGCGTAGGTAACCACAGCTATGGGTCGATACCGTCATCGTCTACCTGTGCGACTTGCATGCAACTGAGCTTCGCCTTTCAAGCCGTTGTAAGCCGACGTCACGGAGCACGAAGGGGCGGAGCGGTTGATTCACTGCGTACACGGATGCTAGACCGGTTAGCATGAGAGCCATCGGAACGCCAACCCGCTGTCAGTCTCATGTTTGTCATTCATGTGAAGCCCATGTGTGAGCCGCAACCTCTGCACCCTTCCGAAAGGATCGACGAACGCGCTGTTCCGGGAAGGCTCTTCTACACATAACCAGTCACTTTCGCGGGCCGGTAGTACGCGTACGGGAAGCCGCCTCTGCAAGTTGCGGGCGAGTGCACGAGACGCTTAGTTAGATCGTACAATGTGGCAGTCGTAGCAGAGCGAAACGTCGTGATATGCTGTGGAGCACCCAAATCGGCCATCTGCATACAGCAATCCAGACTGTGCCCGAGGCTGAGTTTCTGTCCTCACAATGATGCCTGTTCCGTGGCAGGGGAGCAAGCCGACCACATGTTGACAGCTGGCGCATGTCGGGAGATGTGTGGGGTCGAGCCGTGTCCGATCAAGACATGTCGTGTAAGGTATCTCTCGAGGGTGGCTGAAATAGCAGCAGAACGTCCTGATTACCGAATTGTATAACCAACAGCCAGCACTGTGCCACGAGGAACCTTTCGACAGTCCCAGAGTGGGTAAGGCGTGCGGAGAAGCTCGCGGAAGTGGTCAGTATGGGCACATGCGAGGCTGGAGTGGAGTTCGTGAAGCCTGCAACAAGCCCTTTCCCATCAGGACGTTGCTCGGCCCGGTAGATGTGAGCAGTTCATGAGACGATACACAGTGCGCTGGCCGATACTGTCTTGCAAGTGATGTTTGAGCCTTGCATACGCCTATATTGGTCTCGAATGGTATGTCCAGGCATTAGAGTTCTATCAAAGTCGGCTGTCGCTGGCGTGACTTGCTCTTTGGGCGGCGAGCTTCGCGACGCGCCAGAGAACTGTCGCATGGATTCTTGCCGAGCCGCATCAACGCGCAGACAGCCGGAAACCTTGCGTGTTGCGGAAGGGTGCTCGCTTGGCCCATGAGACTGACTCGTGACCCTAGATAAAAAAGCAAACACCCACCGTTCAGGATCTCAGGGTCAGAAAGACGGCCGCGGCACAGACCGCTTGCTCGCAAGGCTGGACATCGGGTGCAGGAAACCGATGAGACGGGGCACAGGTCTCTGAGAGACGGCATACCGTGGAACTGTAACACGGGAGGCAAGCCACGAAAGCTTACAGTGCACAATATGCTCCTTACATCGAGCCGTCATTTTCGTCGAGAACAGCAATCCCTACCCAGCGAACCGTTTTCTTTCTGCCACTCAACCGCGAGCATGGGTTTCGCGGAGGCCAAGCTGCGGATCGTTGCCCGCGGAGGCCCACGAGAGATTCTGTCGGGACTTGCTCCGAGAAGAAACGGCCAAAGCGGCTTCGTGGCTTGTGAAAGAACAATTTCTGGGGTACGGTAAGGACGACACGAATGCGTGACTCTGCACGTCGGCATCCGGTGGAAACAAAGAAAGGTGCAGATTCGGTACTTTGGGCACACACACCCTGTACATTTGATGTGTATTGACAACTTCGCGTAGGCCCGAATATTGGACGAGTGTCGCAGAACCATCAGGGCTGTGAAGCGAGTCTTCACGCCGGCATGGCATGACTCCGCCGATATGGTTTCAATATGGGCTGAAAGCAGATCGCTGTTGTTGAGTGACAAGGTCTTTTCATCCTATCGCGAAGGCGACCAGGATCAAGATAGACCATGTCATCATCTCAGAACAGGAAATGCCGATGCAGAGAAACTTCCAGCAAGCACCAATTAGGGGAGCAAATATGTTTGAAGCACGACAAACCAGGTCGCGATAGATTGGGCGTAATGTCAGGGTCGTCAACTGTGCGCTGCGTCAGATAAAGCTCGATACTGCAGGATTAGCCTGCATGCCCGCGGGTTGCTGATGACCGCGGCGTTGAGAGGTTGACGCGGTGATGCAAAGGGATGGGGTTGAGGGATTTCTTTGATGGGCAGCGGCAACATGCGGGTGGTGATGATTGCCACACCGGGCTTGGCAGAGTCATCCTTACTTTAGGACGCTTGGGCAAGCAAGCCTTCTGCACGTTAACGAAAGCCAGCATTTGTCGTTGCGAGACATCACAAGTGCCCTTTTTTTAATTCGTGAAGATCACGATAGCCCGGCATTGCTTTTTGGTAATCATGCCTCATCAGATGACCAAGGATTGGCGGCCGCAAAAACGAATTTCCCTGCAACGGTGCCCTTTCCATGTGCGCGATCGAGATTTCCGGTGACGCCTTCCTCCAAACGAGTGCCTGTACTTGCCTTAGTGTACATGCTTAACTATGCCTCTTGGATGCACAGATAGTCGACACGAGGGCAAGCTGAAGGACCGTTTGGCTGTTGACTGGAGAATCAGCCCAGCCAAACCGCCAGCTGACCGGCATGGAAAGCGAAAGAAAGTGTCTTTGTAACGCCCTTGTTTGGCTGAGACATGCGCACAGCTGCCTGCAAGCAATCTCATGGTATGCCTCCAACACGACACCGCTGTCCTGGGGGACTACTCTTCGCCCCGTTCAACGAGAAGCAATAGTACAGTACACCATCTCGAAAGTAGTAGCCTAGCATAGCCTCGTGTCTGTACATTCGCGTGGCCCTTCGAGACCCTTCTGGTGACCCTCAACGCTTCAACAAGATCAACATCCGCTATGACTGAAAGCGTGGAATCCCAACATGGGAGTCTCGATCGTGCATCTTGTCATCAAATCGCAACACCTGCATCAGCTATCCGTACACCTCCATTCGCTTTTGCCCTTCCCGTCTCAATTTTATACATCCACCTAGTCCTGCATAGGCTAGCGCGCATGTGCTGGGCGTACGCCGGCTCAATAGTCTCCGTCAAGTGAGACTACTGCACACTACACCCTCAGCACGCAGAAGACGTGCAGGAGGCGGCCTTGGTGAGACTTGTGATTTGCTGACTAGCCGGGCTTATTGCGTCTATCTAGGAGATTGCTGCACAAAGTGCATGTGGATGTTGCCCAGCCGACAATCCTGGTGGGCTGACAGGTGGTGTGGTTGGTTGGTGATTTTGGCTCTTGCGCAAGTCTACGTATGGTTTGGGACGTCTGCGCGGGAGTTGCAGGGTTGTTACAGGTTTCGTGCAGCGGCGGAGGGTTTTGTGTCACCATGTGTTGGCATGGGTCGGTTAGACGGGCTGCAATCTGGGCACTGCAACATCTCAATCTTCGCCCTGAGAGGAAGGAAAGGGCAAAGAGGTTGTCTTGCGAACGAAGGTGGGAGATCAAATCGTTTTGTGGCCTTCTGCAACTGATGTTGTAGTGCCTATTCGAATGTTTTCATTTGTTTGTCGTCTTCTTCGGCACATCTACTAGCTAACAGTGTTGAGCAATGCTCTGGTATCTCTTCAAACGAAAGTAAACGACCGTGAATGACAATAGAACTGGGTCCACAGTCGATACAACTCCATGTAAATGCCCATTGCACCATCCCGTCGCTCTGAATCGAAGCAATATCCACACATGAATGAAATGCCGTGCCATCAAGGCTTTGACCTCCCGTAGTTAAATACAATATGCCAACTTCGTGGCGAGGAAAGTCTAGGCAACTCTATTTTGGAACGCCACAAATACAAAGTCCATACCAACACCTTACAAGAAAAGACTACGGCAATCATGTCATCATGACTTTTGACAAAACGAAAGGTATAAAGACATCGTGCAGAAGCGTATGCGAGACAGAACGCGCCGTATAATCGTAGTGAGGTCAGTCTAGTAGACACGGACCGGCTGGGCCATCATCGAAGGCTGGAAGGACACATGCTTGACCAAATTGGCGGCCTGGATGAATGGTTGAAACCACGTATTGGCCGGAGCCGGAGGAGAAACGTATTGTTGTTGAGGAACGCGTATAGAAAAATGCTGTGTTGGAGATGGAGACACGTTTTGGTACGATGAGGTAGACGAAGTAGACGAAGCTGATGAGCAGGAAGAGAACACAGATTCGTTGTCTGAGTTGGAGCTTCCCGAGGAGGTGGAGTGTTGGAAGAACGCTGGTCCAGGCAGTGGAGCCACCGAGGGGACCGCTTGGTAGCAGTTGTTGAAAGCTGCGTCCCGAGTGTAATCCACTGGGCTGAATGGCGGGGAGGGGAGGGGACTGGAAACAGCGGACTTGGAGGCCGAGAAACCCGAGCAACGGAGAATCATTTCGCGAATCTCAGGGATCGTAGCTCGCTTGGCTGGGTTGAACTCGAAGATTCTTCGCAGGAGAGCATCGAGTTCCAGGGAGATTGGAAGAATGGTTCGCAGGAAATTGGGATCCTTCATGAACGCACGGAATGTGCTGTCCTCGAAGGAGGCTCGCTTCCATGGATTGCGCCCACAAGTTAGGTTGACTAGGATGACTCCGAGGCTCCAGATATCATTGGGCGCCGACGCATAGCATGAGTAGGCCTTGGGTGCTGATGTTTGACATTCTGTCCAAAATTAGCACGTGACTCATCTTTGGTCAGAAGCGCTGACGTACCAGGTGACATGTAAAATGTCGAGCCGCATCCGAAATCAGAGGTGACGTGGTCAGTTGTTGCAAGTCCAAAGTCGGCCAGCTTGCAGGTCATGCCATGGTCAGTGACTAGGACATTCTCTGGCTTGAGGTCCCTGTGGTAAATTCCAATGGAATGGCAGTACTCCACGGCATCCAAGATCTGGAGGAACGCTCGCTTGACAAGATCATCATTGCCAACATACTTGCCCTGCTCAGTGATGTTCGAGAACAGATCACCTTCTGGGCAGTACTCGATTACAACATAGGTGCAGTCGGGAGCGTCCATGATCTTGACCAGGGAGACTACATTGGGATGTGCGCTAGCCTGGTGATGGAGCTGGATCTCCCGCTGCTGGAATTTGCGTTGGCGAGGCTCGAGGCCAAGCTTGTTGAGCGCCTTCACAGCATATGGCACATTGGTTTGGATGTCCACGGCTGTGTAAACGACTCCGTATGCTCCTACACCAAGAATACCGGTGAGCTGCAATCTTCCGGCAAGTATCTGGCCTAATCGGTCCTCCGGCGTGCAGAATCCATTTTGACTTGGGGATGCTGGAGGCGTCGGGTACATAATGTTGGAAAGAAGAAAAGAAGGAGTCCTCGCAGGTCCACTGAAGGCCTCAAGGACAATGTTAGAATGATCCTGGGAGTGGAAGAGCACCGTAGTCCAATGGTAAACGGATCAAAAAACCTTCCGGATGGTTCGACAAACGGAGAACGTTTTATACCAGTGGTCCAAGATCAAGCTAGTCAGGTGACAGAACGGAGGCGACAATGTCCAGGATGTGCCGAAGAGTGATGAGTTCGACGAGGTTGGTAGAGTGAGAAGATTGGCGACTTGGACGAAGGAATGTGGGAAGAGGAGGTAGTAGTATGTTATGGGGAGAGAGAAAGTGGTGGTGTTGGTGGTGATAAATTGTGAGGCGGGATATGATGTATATTGTATGAACACGGCTGGGCACCAGTGATAAAGACCGCCTGCACAAGAGGGCCCTGTCGACTATTGGCTCAGCTAAGGGCCCCAGTTTTCTGTAAATATATGGGAAGGATGAGCCTGGGAGCGGCGCTATGACGAGAGAGGGTGCGCCTGCGTCCCACCCATCAGCGCTGCATGCCATGCCAACGGCACGCAAGACGGACACCCACTAAAACCACCTGGTGCCACTAGCGCACACAAGGGGGGCGAAGATTGCAAGCTAGCTCCAACAAAGAGCTACCGAACGGCGCCCGGACCTTGATCCACTTATCCACTTGTCATGGGCACGCCTGGGATTCCGCAGGCGGCTGTGAAGCTAGCGAATAAGGGGCCTGTCACCGGTGGTACGAGCATTTGGCACGGGTGACGGTGTCCACCAATGCAGCGCGGGCGTTCACTGTCGAATTGTGGCAGCAGCCTCGAAGCAAGCCCGAGTGCAAGCAAGCCTTGGGAGCAGAGTGGCCCACTAACTGCTGGTCAGCTCCGCAGGCAAGATGAGGACACGGTTGGCACACCCTGTCCACGCCTCGCGTTGCACACGAGGACTGACCGGCCGAGTACGACCGCGCCTCATCGCTGACCCAAACAGAAGGCTGAAGGGATGTAGCCATGCCGTTACCGGCTAGCACCTCAAACGTTACGACGCTCGCGAATTCGAGGCCCATGACGAAAGCAGGGCGGAGGCGACGATCTCGTAACGCCTACGACTTTCTGACTCCTGCTACGTTGGATGCCGCCGGGTGGGCGATGTGTCCTGCTTGCCTGAATCTGGGCATTGTGGTGGCTCACACGTTGTCACGTTTGCGTATCGTGCTAGTGGAGTCATCTGCGGCGAGTTCATGTCGAACACCTTTGTTCTAAATTATGCTCTTTTGGCGAGTTGGTTCCCCTTCACCAGCGCGCCAAAAAAGCGTTGGCGGTACCCAGCACATGGCAGCGAGGCCCGATTGGTTCGTGTCTCAAGTATGTCGCCTCACTGTTGATTGGCTTTCATCCAATATATTGACCGGGATCGATGACTAACCGGCGCTCTCCTTCTTGGCTGGATCGCTCAGAATTTTCGACGTCTGCATCTGACGCCGGAGATTATTTTTCGCACTCTTGCCAATCACAATCGAGGGCCGGCAAGTGAGCCAAACGTTCTTGTGTCGCAAACAGCGATCTTGTGATTCGAAGACAAAGCTTGGAGTCATGACAGGACAGCCCTTCCACACCGGCCACTCGTTCGTTGCACAATCCTGACGGACGAACGACTCGTCACTGAACGGAAGCTGGCGGCTAGATTGACATGATGGCTATGGTGTCCAGATCGAGCCGTCCCACTCGTGCCTTCATTTCGTTTCTTGCACCTACACCGTTGGACGAAGAACCGAGCATCCACAAGCGAGCGCGAGCGAAGAACCTGCAGCGTCTAGCGCATGCTTTCCGTCATAGCTCTCCGCAGCCTAAATTTGCCAGCGGGAGCCTGAGCGACAAGCCGCCGATCATATCTGAGTTGAAATTGACACGCAACTTCTGTCACGCTGGCGTGGGAGTGACCCTTGCCCGCGGGCTGTTGGGTTTCGAGATGCTTCCAGGGGCATGGGCATGGTAGCAGTTGAGCCGCTTCATTGTTGCCGGCGTGTTTTGGGAGAGCGCCGACATTTCTTTCTGGGGACTCTCGGCGGGTGGATGAAATGCTATCAGCTCTATGCGTGGTAGGCCGAATTTGCATTATCCGCGCGGCTTCCGTGAACAGCCAGTCTCTCGACTCAAGCCCGGTGCACTGATGTTTTGTTGACCTGTCGACTTTGATGCATGCGCACTCCGCAAAGCTCATCTTCACCGCCGATTGCTGAACTAAATCTCGTCCGGTTTAGCGTCAAGCCTTATCGATAGGCAGATCGAAATGTCTCTCAACACCGCCTACCGCCCCGCCATCCAACCAGCCACTGCCCTATGTTGTTCCAACTCAGATTCTACGATTCTGGACTATCCACACGGATGTGCATAATAAAACTACAAGACTACTGCATCTGGATGTGTTGTCCGTATGACCAGACAAAAGCTGCAACGTGGCGCTCTCCAAGTGCGGGCATGTCGAGACGATTGCCTGCTTCTCCGGTGATCTCTCCAGCGAAATCGTAAGGCAGCGTCTGATCAATTCCAGACTCCCTTAGCGTGAGCGAATGATTCGCAGAGAATTGCACATCAGCCTCGTTTGTGTTGCGTGATGGAGTGCCTTGCCTCCCCCAACCCACTGCAACAAATGCCGATTACCCACCATAGGTACGACATAGCCGCACGACAACGGCACTCGTTGGATTTTCTTCCCGATCCATTTTGTGATTGGATTAGCAGGAAATGCAGCATTGGCATCTGCTCGCACTGGACAAAACAAGGTCGGCTTCTCCCGCTCTGATGTTCACCACATTCACAGATATGCGGTAATACAGGTGTGAGATCTGCCTCTGCCTTGCTTTCGTGGTGGCCGGCGTCGACGATATCATTGGTTCACTCAGGTTTCATCACCTTCGGAAGATGACTGTCAGCATGTGGGACCTCTGGGCGTCACATGAAACGTGTACGTGTCCATCACTCTTTGCCCGGCGGATTATGAGGAGGGCATACATCATGACTTACACTATGATGGCAGCTCTACCTTCCAAGCAAGGTCTCAGACGTGGAGTTCTGAGCTCGACTCGTCAATACCAATGCTGGCACGTTGGTTCTGTTTGTCCCAATCTTTGCCTGAAACTTGACCCAGCTTGCACGTCGCCGAAGTCATTGATCCGTGTCAAAGTCTTTGATCCGTGTTAAAGTCCTGCGTTCCAATATCTCTTCGCCTCAAGCAACTGAACTTGGCCATGAATCGACTAGGACTACTGTCAATCCGTCACCGGAGGTTATGGCCGCATGCTGATCATTCTTACCAAGGGTCAACACAGCCTAGCTCCTCAGTTCCGAATACTTTAACGGAGTCCGTACCAGTGTTTGGAAGACATGTCGAAGCCTGCCCGTTTATGCTCTTCAGATTCGTACTCGCAGCTTCCCAGCGCACTTTAGGCCAAACGTAAGTCCACAATAGCTTCACACTGCTGCTTGGAGGAAGCGTCGATCATGTTGCAAGTAATTTTGGTGGAAAGTTCGATCGACGTTCGCGGACTCTCTCCGGCCCGCTCGTTGCAGAACCACGGGTCGCAAGTATGTCTTAGTCCATCTCCGGAGCACCTCGATGACACTGAACGGTCTGGTCGAAGTTCTCGTCCAGCATCCCGCATTTGTGGTCCTCAAAGGACGGATGAATACGCCATACTAGATGATCGCCAGGACCGGCAAATGCGGCGATTTGTACCAAGAAACGGAGACGAGATTCGTCATCGCAACCGGACTTTGTATGGGACATGTTTGAAGCTCTTGATATTCCGTCGAGAGGTCAAGTGTACTGGTTGCTCGTCGCCAGTCGCACACGTGCCTGCTCGGTGAGATGTTGGATTGCTGAACGGCAATTCCGGTAACGTCGAATCTTAAGGTCAGCTCGTTACGCATGGATGCATCATCATGTAATTACCGGTCTTGATCAAATGCTCTTGCTGCATACTATTAGCAAAAGTGACTGAAAGATAGACTAGCACGTCGTTGAGTTGGCTCTTCCTGATATTGCGTCATGTTCACGTGACTTACCCGGGTCGTCAATTCCTTCCTTACTAACGGCCTCATTTTCATCCACCCATGTTACCTCGTCTAGAGCTCCATCTTGCAAATCGCAGTTGTACCGGACCGGCATGGCCAACACGCGTATAATGGTCTCACACAGCCACGCATGCTCAGCTGTCGCAAGTCCTGCCTACGCGCTTAAACACGGCGGCTAGTATACATAGCCACGGAACCATCAGGAACCGCCTCCCAGGCCACCTGAGCCATCATCAAGAAGTTTGAAAATGTCATCGGTGCGAAACACCCTCAACGCCAGCGGCGAGGCGCAGTAAAAGTCCATGAACAGTCCCGAATCCTCTCAGCTGACAACCATGGACTGGATATTAGCACATGTGAATCGGCAGGCCTCCACCCAAGCAAGCAAACAGCATTACGCCGCCAACAATGGTACGCGTTACGCCCATGCGGTGGCCAGGGAGGCCATTGTCCGGTTTCCGAGATCTGGAAACTGGTACGGACGCCAGTCAGCAACCTGCGATGCTTGATGCCGGGGTGGCCTAAGAAAAGGTCATCTGTGCGGTCGCAGGTCCAGCCTTGCGAACGTTCGTGGTTGAATTTGGAGTGCCTAGTGAGTCCGAACGAGCGAATGAAAACGCTCTTTGGATGGCCGCAAGCGCAACCGCTGGTGGCAACTGCGTGGATGCGGCGCGACCTGGGGACCGTTTTCCTTGACGGGCGGTACACATCGTATATGCGAGACATCCAACCACCGGAGCGCCACCGAAATATCACTCAACGGTAGGTCAGGGTCAACACAAGAATACATCACGAGATAAGTGCATATCGTGTAGACGCCGGTGGCCGCTGTATGGTTGCGGCAAGGTCAGGAACGTTCAACCAAAGCAGTCTGCATTTTGCATTGAATGACTGATGCACTAACACCAAAAGCTGGGGTGCAGATCACTGTGCTATCTAATTATGTGTTGCCGCATGCTTCAGCGCCGTTTAGACGTATCTAGACACTGGTGGTAGCGGTGTGAGTACGGCGTGGTTCGCAAAGCTCATCATGCAACCCATGTGCACGATGATCCAGCTCACCAATAGGTACCGAATGAAGGCACGTCCAGGAAGTCTAACGCAAGAGGAGCACACACCTGGTTCCAGGTGCATCGCGCAAACGCTGGTGGCCGCTGCAAGGCTACAGCTTTAGGCCTCCGACCACACCCATTCTTGCCACCGTGGCTCTGCATCCTGCATCACAAGTGCATACCCGCCCCATGGTCACCAATACCAATGCCTTTTGCGATAACGGGTTGCATGGCAGTCGAATACAAACCGCGCCGTCAGCATGCGCAGATGCGATGGCTATCCAGAGACATGCTCGTGGGCTAGCCGGCCACTGATCAGGCGGGCCAGATTTGCAGCCATTCTGAATGAGTTGTGGACTGCACTATGTTTAGTGGAACACTCTTAGGAAGCATGGTTGATGGTCGCGATGATCACGAACAGGGAAGAGTTGAGGCGCCCACGGCTAACACACACAGCTGTGGTCTATTATGGAGCGCTACACAGCATTTCAACTGCAGACCCGAGCGCTTAGGACATTACCACTTCTAATCAGAATTTCCAAGGGACCTGCGAGTAAAGTGCTGACACTGTTGGTTGTAGCCACCACCCAGATACCATCGCTTTCTACCTCTTTCGCAAGCCTTTTCTCAGCGGTTGCTTTGCCCGAAGATTACGAACTGCCTCGGTGACAGGCGTTGGCAAACTCTTCACCTCACAAAACTGATTGGGCCAGCTATGTCCATTGTTTTTAGTACCCAATAGCTGCACGACTTCGAGGTTGTGGGGCACGATCAGTGGCACGTTCGATATCGTCCTCGATAGCTTCTTCACACTCTTGATCGCTTTCTCCGCTGTTCGCACAGTCGCGTCCCAGGCCTCCGGGTCCTTCGAAGTGAGGAGGGCGGGATCCTGGAGTGAGCGGGTTACAAACCAGCCTAAGCGTATACAGTCCGCCTGAGGGAAGAGCTTGGATAAGCTGGTCGCGAACTGGAGCTGCCGCCGCCAAGATTTGTCGTCGCTGGCATCGTTCAAACAAGTTTCGACGATGAGTACCGAACGCACCAGGCTAGCGTATAGCGGTGATATGGAGATTACACCGCTTTCGTGCAATTGAAAGTTGAAGAAGAGCTGCAACGGGCTGGAGTAGAGCATAGTGGCGAACTCTGAGTGCAGTTGGCGGCAGGTCCTCATAATGGCGCAGTCGGAGAAGATGCTGGGCCGGACAATTGCTGCTCGCCTGTCTTCATGTGTGACAGCCGGTCTGGCTTTCCAAGGAATCTTTCCCATGAAGATCTTCGTATGCTCGTCTTCCTGGTCCGTTCGCTGAGCAGGAGCAGTTGCCTCCCACCTTAGCCCCTCTCTCTTCAGCCCCACGGAGATCTCTTGATAAATCATATCACGGACCTCTCTCGGCAGGTCCAGGAAGCCTGTCTTTTCACTTTCTTTCTCGGATGGCTCCCACTGCGCATCAAGGGTGACCTGCCATTATTTAGCCTCAGACCATCCGAAATCGCGACGCAACGCACCAATGCGTCAATCTGCTCAGCAAGCGTGAGTGTGATCTCTGGCAACGACGAAGGTTTGCCACGACAGACGACTAGAATGCGAAAGCATCGGTCTGGCTCTGAAGGTAGTGGGAGTCGTTGAACGGGAGTCATTCGAGGCAATTCGAATGAGTCACCCCTGTTCATTGCGGGCGCCTTCCCTGATGCTTTGGACTTGACCATGTTGTGCGAGAATGAAGTGGAGTGTAGGACGTATGGAGAATCTGGACATGTTGTGGTTGTCATGTTCTTGGAGATCGGCACAAGGATTGAAAGCGTTGCTGACTCAGTTAACGTTAGCCAGTCCCAGTCCACGTGGCGCAGCACACAACCACATCAACCTTGGTTTGAGCAATTTCACACTGGCATTAGCATTGGTGCGGTACCTGTTATGGATTTCATTGCTTTTGTTGCGTACTTCTCGGCAAGGCGACCACATCAAGAAGCACTGTAGACTCAAGTGTCACCTGAAGTGTAACCGCCATTCACTTCTTTGAGTCCTCCAACACAACTGCAATGAACAGAGTTTCCACAGGTCGTAACGTGAACAGACCGAATCATCTTGCCGCTCGTGCTCTTTGCACGATCATCAGTCATCCTTGTCCACCACCATCCACTCGTCCTTCACATCAGCACGCAGACTTTCCTCATCCCCTCCATCTCGCCCATTCTTCACCCTCTCTCTCCATCTCCCAATACCCTCATCATCCCAGCCTTCACCACTCTGCGCCCCTCCCATCACCCTCCCGCCCTCCTGCCTCCTCCTTAATACCCCCATCCCGCTCCCACGCCGATCCAAATACCCTTCCACACGCCCCAACAACCCTCCTCTCTCCCCATCCGCCCACGCCAAACTCGCCACCAACCGCTCCCGAAGATCCCCAAACATATCATACACCTCCCTCCAGCTCACCGTCTCCAGTCCATCTGCATCCGCCCCAACGCGCACAACATCAAGCTGCCTCCAGTGACTCGCCACCGCATCCGCGAACAAGCATCGCAGCCCATCTCCCGGCCGCGTCGCCCGCCACACCACCTGCACGTCTGCGGCGCGTATCGACGAGAGGCGCGCATTCGAGCAGCCCAGCTTCGCCAGCGGCTCGAACAAGCGATGCAGCTTCCGCAGCGCGGCATCGCTGTAGCTCTGCGCGCCAAGACGGCAGCCGAGCAGGTATGCATGCGTGTTGGCGCGGATGGAGCGGAAGGCGGCGACGTGTGGGTTGAGCGTGTATATGCTGGAATGTATGTAGTCTGCGAAATTTGCAAAGGCGTGCGCATCGACGGCGTCGTCTAGGGTGATGGCGCTCTGCGCTGGGTCGCGACAGAGCTGGGCGAAGAAGGTCGAGTGTCGCGCGAGCAGCGCTTTGGGGAGATGCCATGCGCGCTGGCCGACTGTGACGGTCATATTGCCTGTTGGAGGCGGAGATGGAGGTGGGTGAGATGGTGTTGCAGAGTGGTATTGACGGTGCTTGGGTGCGCGTGGCTTGCTGTTTGGATCGAGGATTGCGGTTTGGAAGTATTTGTTTGTTTTGATAATCGAGTGGGGCATGATGATGGTTGCAGCAGCTTGAGTGCGGTCGGGTGCGAGGGTAGAGTTCGGGCGAGGATGTGCTGTTGTGAGAGGCACGAAAGCGAGTGCGCGTTGCTGGGGAACTTGTGTATATGTATTGTTGCGATGACGCGGTGAGCAAACGGTTGAGAGCACGTGGGCGATTTGAAGGACTGGACATGCGTTGAGATGTATAGTCTGAAGTGAGATTAGCTATGTTATCGACGTCAGTCTCGGAGATTCAAGCATGCGTAAACATGTTCTTTGTGCTGGTAGTTATGTGTTTCGATGTGTAGAGACAGCGCGACTCACATCTATGATCCGGACAGGCATCATACCATTCGTTGCCAGTATGATATGCGCCCTACACATTCTCTGCCTCCACCTCGATGACTTTGGTAAATGACTCATCCTTCTCACTTACTCCAACACTTCGGATGCAGCTCCCAGTGGAAGGTGATATTGACCGTCCAAGGCTGTACCCCATTGTCATCAATGCGAATACTTGATCTCTCTTCTGCTTGAACGTCCTATCCGCAAAGCTACGCGGCACTGACGCGACAGCCCTGGTGCCACTTACACCAGCGAAATATTGAATGAGAGGGGGAGGGCCAGCCCATCATAACGCAACCGGGGATTTGAGAAGACGAGGGACAGAAGCCAGAAAACCAAAAATAGCAAACTGGAAACGGGTATATCGATATTTGCGCAGAGGCTGAGAATAACCTCACCACCGTCAAGACACCGCCCCCGTAGCCTCACCACCGCCCTCCCCCTGCTCCACCTCGACCGGGAACTTCTCCAAGCTCTCATACCACTGAATCACGCTCCCAATCAGGAACGCCCAACTGCCCCAGAAAGTAGACAGGCAAGCCTGATACTGTGCCCAGCTGCTCCGATCGTAGCCAAAAGCCGGACATACCGTGAAGCCCACCCCACCAACAAGGTTCCACGCGCCGATCCACCAACCCAGTGTTTTGGGCGCAGGCTTCCACCACGCGGATTGTGTTTCGAGCATAAACAGCGTGCCGGAGACAATGAAGCCCAGGCCGCCGAGCACCTGCGGAGTCCAGTACAAGGCGATGGTGAGCGGCCGCGACATGCGGTCGTAGATACCGGGGAGTGCGGTTAGCCCGGATATCCAGAAGATGGTCGCGCCGAGCAGTTGGGCGAGGGAGGCTAGGAAGCCTAGGGAGTGCAGGTAGTGTGTGCGCAGCGCTTCTGTTGACGGGCACCACACCCATGTGCGCGTCCCTGGCTGCGCTTCGTGCTTTGTCGAATTGTCTACGCCGGCGTGCCCTCCTTTGCCGACGAGATTGCGCCTGTTCGAGTGATGATGCGTGCACGATGCATTCTCAGGCTTCACATCCACCGCGCCGTCCTCCTTGCCGTGCGACAGCGAGCGTTCCAGCGCCCAGCCAAAGCAGCCCGACGTGTTTTCGTTGATAGCTTCTGCCATGAGCAGGAGTGACCCCACCTCGAAGACAGTCGCGCCAATAAAGGCGGTTATACCTCCGCCATACAGCTCCTCGTTCGTGAACTCGCTGCGAGGACGTACGAGCGGCAGCCATACGAAGAAGGCGTTGATGACCCAGATGACGCTCCCAAGCGTGAAGACGTACGCAACGTCAAACGACACGTCCCAGACGGGATAGTACGTGAGCATGCGGCCAACGTTGTGCAGCACGCTGCGGATGGACGACGTCGAGCGCGGCGTGGACTGCTTCAGCGCGGCCGTCGCCGCGGATGAATGGACGATGAGGGCATGTCTTCCTTTGCGATTGTTCCGCGACGTCCATTTGTAGCGAATGTCCGGGCGCGCGTCGTGGTGGAAATGCGCTCGCGTAGGGTTGAGGAAGGGCAGAGGGCCGGTGACGCGATGGTGCGATAGACTCAGCAAGGGCTCAGACGCGAGCGGCTGGCGAGTCGGTTGGAAGGCTTCGCTGCGCTTCATCTTGACTTCACTCGCACGCGCGGCACGGTCGAGATGGGTTACGAGGCGTGCTGTGCGTGAAGGTGGCTCCCCGCGGGCGGCGATGCTTCAATGGGGTGGGATTGCTGTGTGGGCTGTAGTGTCAATTGAAGGATTAGTGAATGATCACATCTTCATAATGAGTGTCGCGGTAGGCCAGTCCACATATGAGGCGTGCCCATGTTCCGCGCGGCTCAAGGGCTATTTGCGTCATTGTTCTAGATGAAGTCTGGGGTGGAATTGTGATGCTGAGTCAGAAAGCCTCGCAAACAACGCGCGAGCAAGAAACAACCACAGGACAAAACGTGATTGCTAGTTTGAAATGCTGTAGCACGAGACAGCAAATCGAGCGAAGTCATCATAAATGTCATGTACAATTTCGCCAACGCTGGACACTCCACACTGAACTACGTACACGTTCCCCCTTCCTATCATCTTCTTCATCAGTCAAAAGCACAAGGTATGCCTTACTCCCAACGCCAAACATGACCATGGCATCAAAACGAACGTACCATGCCAGAATTCGCTCAAAAGCAATACACAAAGCACAAGTCAACAATCTCTTACCCACACGCTCAACAAGCCTGCAGATAGTTACTCGGCACGAGTCCCGGTCTGCCCGTCTTGCCCACTGCCTCAGCCTCCCACCATCCATCGTCCTGCAGTCTGAGTACAGCCAGGATATCGCCTTTCTGGAAGCCGAGCTCCTCTGGGATTTGTGCGTTGTAGTTGTACATTGCTCTAGCTGTTTGGATGTTAGCCCTCTCCTTCTCAACAGGATTGGGTTTCTGAGGGAGAGGATGTGACTTACAATAATGCAATATAATCCTTCCATCGCGATTGTACTGTTTCGGCTCCGCGAGACTCTTGCTCCTAACCCGACTCTCTGCACGCACACTACTTCCTCCTCCGCCGCCGCCGTTAAAGTTGAACTCGCTAGCCCCGCTACCACCCGCATAGTACGAACTCTGTGGTCTTTGTGTTCCTCTACCGCGTTGACTGCCGCCGTACACGCTTCCTTCGCCGCGCTCACTTGGTGCGGCAATCGATAGTGCCATTTCGCTGCCGCGCGAGCTGGATGGGCGGTCGTACGATTGCTGCCGGAATGATGGTTGAGGGCTCACAGCACGAGACGTGGGAGCTGCGCGGGAGGCGGGACGGGACTGTGATTGAGCTTGTTGGGCAAAGGCGGGCTGAGGAGGCGGTTGGGGAGATGCGGCACGTGGCATGGTGTTGACACCTGGTGAGCCGCCGCGTGCAGTGGAGTACGAGTTGCGTCCTACCGGTGTGCCGTAAGCTTGAGCCGGGGCGGTTGTAGTTTGAGCACGTGGTCGGGCTGCTGGAGTGGGTGCCGCGTAGGGGTTTGGCGATGCCGTCCGGTAGCTGTTCTTCGGTACTTGGGACTGCGGTTGTGGTGGAGGCTGGTGTTGCTGTTGCTGTTGTGGGCGGTATGTTGTTGGGGATGGGGCCTGCTGCTGTGATGCTCCACGGTACGAAGACGGCGATGGCTGTTGTGATGTCTGGGTGTAGAGGGCGGGTCGAGGACTTGTAGCACGGGGTGGTGCAGGCGAGGCAGCTCTTGGAGGGTCCTGCTTTGTTGGGCTTCGCGAGGACGACCGAGCTTCGGCACCACCATTGAACACATTGACCTTCTGGTTGACGTACATTTGCGTTGTCTTCTGCATCTGACGAGAAGTGTGGGCTGGCTTTGGAGCCCCAAGACGCGACATGGGTGGCTGATCATACGAGGGAGGAGGCGTACCACGCTTTGCCGCGCTGATCGAGGCATTTGCGAGTGGCGTCGGTGCACCACCAGGCAAGTTCGCGCCCACTGCTGGGGTCGCAGGAGGCTGGGGCGTTGCAAGGCCGTGGTACCTGTCTGCAGACACACGAAGAGAGGTCTGCTTCGTCACTCCTTTCAGTTCCTCCAGCGCTTGTGCAATAGGATCCAACTCTTCTTGGGTCTCCTGCTGCTTCGATTGTCGTTTCTTGTCTGGTGAGGCCACATCAAATACGTTGTTGCCGACGTTGAGCTGGAAGTTTGCGCGAGGATCGACTGGCTCCGGACTGGCCGAACGAGGAGCGTCCTGGATAACGTTGCCTCGAGCTCCTCGTCCAAAGGGTCTGGTCGGGCTGACATTTTCGTCATTGGTCCTTCTCGAAGCAGGTGCCCACGTGTTGCGGTTGGTGGGTGTAATATTCGGTGGCTCCTTCTCGTGTTTGCTCCTACGGCGACCGAAGGGACTATTGAAGAATCCTCTCTTCTTTGCCACAGATCCATCGTCAAGTGGGCTGGGCTCGGGCAGCGGAGATTGGGCCATTGGTTTGCCAGGAGAGGCAGATCCACTCGGCGGCTCGATACTGGAGAACGAAGTTGGGTTGGAATATTCGCTTTGCGAGTCTCTGCTAGAGGGCCTGACAGGGCTAGGGATCGTACTGCGGTCGGAGGGAGGTCCGATTCGGCAGTACTGTGTCATACCATCAGTTGGGTAATCATTGTGAGGCACCTGGCTTTGCTGGTAGTTCTGGCGAGCCTGCTGCTGGGCTTGAATCAGGCGAGGGTCTGGCTGAATACTTCGTTGTGCTTGCACTGGCTGGACCGGTTGTGGAGGTGGGGCTGGCTGGCGCGGAGCAACATTGATATGGTCCTGTGGGACCTTTGGTCGGAGTGCGACATCAATCTCGTCCGCAGGGATGGGCTGTGTGTCCTGCTGAAGCCCCAGCTCTTTCGCTAACGGGTTGTTTGGGTCATGATGAGACTCGAACATGGACGGTTGGGGAGATGAAGCTCGATAGGCCGGATTCATAGTCCGTGCAAACTGCGCAACGGAGTAGTTCTCGTCGTCGGACGCCTGTGACGATGTTTCTGCATCTCCTCGACAGAAGTTGATGAATTTGGGCGGGTCGGGTATCTCCTGGCCGGTTCCCGAATCCTTGATGAAGGCTGTGATATCCTTCTCAACATCGCAATCCTCGAGAGACAGACGCATCTTCTCGCACGAGGCGTCGTCGCTTACACACACGGTTGAGGCGATGTTGGCAAAGTTCCACAGGCTGCTCTTGGTGTAGTCGATGCGCTCCTCCTCAAGGTCTTGGAATTTCTGGTCGCTGTCAGTATGTTTCTCCCAGAGCCGTTATGTTCAACGCACATCGCATGCAGCTTTCCAGTCCCTGTTCCACCGGCCCGTCGTTTCCTCCAGGACCTTGACGGCCGCCTCGTACTCGCTGCTTGTTGTGGAGAGGTTGATCTGTGTCTTCTCTAGCTTCGCCTTGTTCTTGCGCTCTTCGTGGCCCATGACCATGTGCGCCTGAGCCAGGAAGCCCTTGATCTTCAGGCAATCCTGCTCATACCGGTCGCGGGCCTTGTTGACCGTCGCCGTCTGCTGCATCTTCAGCTTCAGCAGCTTCTCGATGCCGTTCTGGACGATCTTGCGCCGCTCCTTCATTCCGCCAGCGAAGGCAGCGAGCGGCTCTTCTAGCTCGGTCTTCATCTGTTGTGCGATGCTCGAGTGTGCCTTCCCCATGGACTCGACTTCGGCGCGGATGACATCACACGACAAGCGCAGGGTGCCGGACTCGGAGGAGCCGAGGGGCTTCCGCGAGAGGTTCAGCAGCTTGCGCGCATACTCCTCTTCGATTGCGGCCCGCGCGGCGTAGAAGTTCTTGAGCTCGTCGTTGGCGACTTTGGCATTGTGCATGCGGTCGAGCATAGGGCAGACGCCGGCGTCATCTTTGCCCCAGAAGTTGTTGGCGACTGCTGCTATTAGCCAGTGTGTACTGCATCATCCGCGCAGCGCACTCACATGAGAGGGAGACAGAGGGCGGCTCTGAGGCCGTTGTCCCGCCCATGGCGGCGGTGTTGATGCGGAAGCGAGAGGTGTATGGGCGGCGTAGTGGACGTGCGAAAACGAATGCTCGGAAAGAATGCTCGGTATAAGATATTGAGGGTCGTTCTCGAGGGCACAGAGACCGGGTCTGCGTGGTGAGGAGACTGACTGGGGTCGATGCGGGCACGTCGTCTGTTTTCGTGTTGCGTTGCTATGGGCGACGCAACACGAACCGCTGGCGTATGGCGTATGGCGATGCACGACTACAGCTCGACGCGCGACCGTGGCGCCCTCATGCAATGCTATTTACTCGACCAGCGCTTGTATCTCCTCGCAGTTCGTAATTCAGCACTGCGAATCGTGTTTACTCGGCGTCGTGTCGAGGCCGACCTGTATATGCGCTAAGCCGAGAAGCGCTACTGCACGCATCCATGCTCAGGTACCGAGTCGGTAGTCATAGAGCATGTGGGCAAGACATCTAAAAGGACGTCAGAGCAAGCAAATCGAAGCCTGTCTGTCTCAGCAGTTGTCCGTCATCTGCAAAGAAAGGTTATAACATACGCTGGATGCAATCAGGCTTTGTGATCACGACAACGTTGGAGAGGCTGCTTTTGGTGACTACGACGTTACGGGAGATACTGCAAAGTCTACATTCCTCTCGGGCTCAGGAAGCATCTCAAATGTCGGCCCATTTGATCCATTCTCACCTATCTGTAGGAGGTCTCGGCATGGTGATGGCACCCCTATCGTGTTGTCTTACTCCCTTGGAGCTGCACTTGAGAGCACCAACATGTGGGGTAAGGAGACCCGTCGCGCCTGCCTCGTTGCGCGGACGCAGCCTAACGCACATGGAGGTCTAGAAAAAATGATACCAGACGTTAGCATAATCTTCGAGGGTGATGCGTGCATGTATTCACTGTCAAAGCCGTCAGCGCATGGATATCTGCGTCTAGCGCGAGGTGGTAGGTGTCCCTCCATCCTTGCCAAGGCCTGGGTTCTTCCGTGCTGCATGTCGCGACCGACGTCCATCACCACCACGGCCAAAACTCGTCTCACTTCCCCATCGCCGCCACTCCCCCCCACCTCCGCCCACGCGCTGCTCATGGACACGCCATTTCGATGAGCCAGCAACATCCCTGGGGTGCCCCGAGACACAACCAGAGCACACGCTTGACTCCCATCTCCACCGGCTTCGCCCACGAACAGCGCAACACGCCCTCGCCCGGCGCCTCGCGTCCCGCATACTCGCCTGCCACGGCCAGCTTCCCCTCGCTGCCGCCCGCATCCTCGCGCCTTGTCGGCAGCCGCAAGTCGTCGGCCGCCTCGTCCACCTCGGCGCCCTTCTCGCCCGCAGGACAGCAGCTCTCCGCCAGCCAGCTGCTGTCCTCTCGCTCCAGGACCATAGCGCCCAACGCCGTCTCGCAACTGGCGTCCTCCGCCGCAGCAGCCGCTTCGCAGGGGGGTGGTGCACAGCCGAGCAGCGGCGGAGGAGCCTCCAAGCTTGTCCGCGCTTCTCCCTCGCTCTCCACCTCGAGCACCGTCGGCTCGCCCAGCACCTCTGGCAACCCAGCCTTTGGCGCCTCGTCACAGAACCTCTCACGCATTGTCATCGCCCAGATCTTTCTCCTGCTCAGCCAGTTTGGGCCGCTCAAAGACGACAAAGACCGCTCCAAGTGGGACGCGCAAACCGAGCAGATCAGGAAGGTTCGTCAATTGCCCTGTTTGCGCCGCCACCTAAATTGTCTTGCTAATGCGCCGCCAGCTGGTCGACTCAAACGGCATGGAGGTTTTCTCCAAGTACTTTCGGCGCGTGCTGCAGAACAATGCGGGCCAGGTGTTCGGTGCAGGGGCCCGCAATGCAGATCCCAACGGCAGCTACCAGATCCTCGCGACCGAGATGCAGAAGCTGCGGAAGGAGCCCGAGCAAGCAGACAAGATTGCAGAGTCAATAAGCTCAAGTGAGGGCGACCTGTTTCGCGACTTCGACCTGGCCACCTTCATATCGCACTTCAAGCTGGACCCGCTAGCCAAGACAATGCTCGCGCTGGCATGCAGAAGGACAGATCTGCGGCAAAAAGGTACGGTTAAGAGCCATGTCCCGCAGCTCCTCCGCTAACACTACACAGCCGACGCCATCATGTCAACCATCGGCGATGAGCTGCTGATGGCCATCGCGCAACCGCAACCAGGCGATGACACAACCCCCGAGTACCTCGCCGCCCTCATCGAGCGACTGCTGCAGGACCCGCCACAGGGCTGGGACGAAGACAAGAAGATGAGCCTAGCATACGCTGTGCAAGTGCGGTACCAAAACCTTCAGGCGCCGCAGATACCTGGAGTCGTCGAATCGAAGCTGCTGCTCGTCGAGCTCACGGACGGCACCCGGAATCCGTTGGTGAAGCTTGTCCAGCGGGCTGGCCCGCAAGGCACGGCAACGGTGGAGGCATGCAAGGAGATGCTTGCAAAAGCCGAGGCGCGCGACATTGGCTATCAGCAGGTCGCGACCGTGCTGCTGTATCTCGCGCTCTCGACTGGTTACAATGCAAAGAACTTTGTGGCCGCAATGCGGGAACATCGTGTTGGACAACGGTTGGACTGGCAGGATGTCGTCAAATCATTCGACCGAGATCACCTGCGCATCGAGAAACACCAATTCCTCGCCATCTACAACGCGCTGTTGCCCATCGCTCAAGAGACAGAAACTGTGGGGAAGCGGCTGGGACCACGACCTGACGCATCTCTACTTTTTGTTGTCATTCTTGTCGTGTACGCCAGAAGAACTCGACGTCTCACAGATTCCGCGCCTTCGTACCTCCTATTCGCTCAAGACTTTCGAAAACGCCTCGGACGATGTCAAGACCTTCGCAGAGCAAGCAGTCAAGCACCCATTTGTGTCGCTCGACGCGACCGAATCCCTCTTCGGCATGATCTTTCGGACCTCCGAGACATACCATACAGCGCAACTTATGGGTATACCGGACATGGTGATTAATCCTCACACTGCCGAATTCCTGGTTGCGGCCGCCGCAGTAACCAAGCCATGGGGTGCTCTACAAGAGCAAGCCCTCAAGCAGTTATTTGACCCATACTTCCACAAGAAGCTTCCCATCTACAACTTCGTCCTATATGGTCTGTGGCACCAGGATCTCCAATGGCTGATAGACCGTTTTGTTGACGCTTACAACGCCGACTCAATGTCGCTCACTTTGATTCTGGAGCATGCAGAAGCGAACAATTGGCTGGAGTCCTTGATTCGAAGCAACACTGATATCAGCCTAGACTTGGCGGCACAAGCTCATGCGCGAGGAAAGTTCGAAGTCGAGCCCTGGCTACAGCAGACGTTCGAACAAGCTGGTCCGCTCTTTCGCCGTATCTTGACTAACTTTCTGACGGCGCGTGCGGCCGAGGAGATGCAGCGCGTTCGAGAAGATCACCATCCGTTAAGTTTGCCCCTCGCCGTCAAGACTGTCTATCCTCTACTCTGGTTTCTCGCAGAATGTGGACTGCCGGAACAAGAGTTACTACCCCTCCAACGGAATTGCATACAAGCTTACCCACGGCTCATCAACTACGGCGAAGGCGTGGATGATGTTATCGATGCGAACGGACAAAATGGAAATGCTCTTCCAGAGGACGCCGACAAGAAAATGCAGGAGCACTTCAAGAACATGTACAGTGGCGAGAGCGACGTGCGCGAAATCATCTCTAAGCTCAAGAAGTACAAGGAGTCCCGCGATCCAGCCGAACAAGAGCTGTTCGCCTGCATGATCCACGGATTGTTCGACGAATATAACTGCTTTGGCGAATACCCTCTGGAAGCTTTGGCGACAACGGCAGTGCTATTTGGTGGCATTATTAACTATAATCTACTGTCAAGGATTGCACTCCAGGTCGGCCTTGCGATGGTTTTGGAGGCTGTCCAAGAGTACAGGCCTGACGAGTCTATGTATAAGTTCGGACTCCAGGCACTGCTCCACTTCTCCGGCCGATTGTCAGAATGGCCCAACTACTGCGATCAGCTGTTGATTGTTCCGGGTCTGAACGGCACGGAAATCTTCACTAAGGCAGAAGAAATCGTAGGACAACAAGTGGGCGAGGTCAACGGGGACGGGCATAATGGTATTGGCCTCACCAACGGCAACGGTATTGACGATGCCCTCCAGCAGGAGCCAGCTGTGGCCAAGTTCACATGTCTTTACGTCGACCCACCCCTTCGACCGGACTTGTATGAAGAGCCTGACGAGGATGTTCAGGACAGGGTATTATTTGTCCTCAACAACGTCTCCGAACGAAATCTCAAGGACAAAATCAAAGATCTCACTGAGGCAGTCGAAGACAAGTATCACCAATGGTTCGCGAACTACCTCGTCGAGGAGCGTGCGAAGATGCAGCCCAATTTTCAACAGCTGTACCTTGACATCCTGGCGATGTTCAACGACAAGACTCTCTGGGCTGAAGTTCTCCGCGAGACCTACTCCAGTGTCATTCGGCTACTCAACACTGATGCAACTTTGGGGTCGACTGAACGTGGCCACCTGAAGAACCTCGGTTCTTGGTTGGGCTCCCTCACGATTGCTCGCGATCAACCAATCAAATTCCGAAACATCTCGTTCAAAGATTTGCTGATTGAGGGATACGATAGCGACCGTCTGCTGCTAGTTATACCGTTCACCTGCAAGGTGCTAGTTCAGGCCAACAAATCCACAGTCTTCCGGCCTCCGAATCCTTGGATCATGGAGATGCTGGGTGTGCTCATGGAGCTCTATCAATACGCCGATCTCAAGCTGAACCAAAAGTTCGAAATCGAGGTCCTTTGTAAGGGCCTTGATCTTGATCACAAGGACATTGATCCAACCAACAGCATCCGAGCACGACCGCCCGCTGATGAGGAGTTTCTTGGATCTATGGTCACTGATGGGATGGAGGCTTTCGGTGACCTCTCCATCATGGGCCTGAACCGTGCTCGAGGGCCCAGCGAACGCTTCTCATCTGCGGCTATCACTGCTGCATTGCCCGATTTTACGAATCAACTTCAGTACCCGCCATCTGGAAACAGTGTCGTTTCCCCAGCCAATCTCAAGAAGATCTTTCTCGCTGCTGTAACCCAGGCTATTCAAGAGATCATTGCTCCTGTTGTTGAGCGTTCGGTTACGATCGCCGCAATATCGACTTCACAACTCATCAACAAAGACTTCGCCATGGAACCTGATGAGGAGAAGTTGCGTAACGCTGCTCACACGGTGGTGAAGGCACTGTCAGGTGCCTTAGCTTTGGTAACTTGCAAGGAACCCCTGCGCATGAGCATTCAGAACAACATCCGCGTCATGGCACGAGATCTAGGCGAGCAGGCCTTACCCGAAGGCCACGTCTTGATGTTCGTAAACGACAACCTCGATCTTGTGTGCAATACCGTTGAGCAAGCGGCCGAGCTGTCATCTTTGGCTGAGATAGACATGCAGATCGAGGAGGCCGTTCGCATTCGGCGAATGTTCCGCAGTACCCGGCCTAATGAGCCTTTCAAGGATGCAAATATCAGTCCCTGGGCTTTCTACATCCCGGAGCCGTACAAACAAACTACTGGAGGACTGAACAGAGAACAATTGGCCATCTACGAAGACTTTGGTCGACAATCACGAGGCGTTCCCCACGCCAACAATGCGTCGCAGGATAGTGGACGACAAATGCCGGATGTTCTTCAAGACCAATTCGCGGCGGTTCCGAATCTGCCAACACCAGGTGCTGCTCCAGCGGAACCACGTCAACCAGCACAGCAGAATCGCCTTCAGAACGTCCAGGCAGCACAGGCTCCTCCTGCGCAACAGCAACTCAATGGCTACATGGATGCGCCAGGACCAGAGCGAGGCCAGCGTGGTGTAGAGGAGATCCTGCTCGAGCTCATGCGTATAATCAAAGAAGCTCCCGAAGAACGCATCAATGAGCTCCA
>TARA_R110002003_G_scaffold207_1_pt1 | contig 45255 bp, 45 predicted proteins | sample TARA_R110002003 | Tara Oceans TARA_R110002003 (sample SAMEA4396441) | marine metagenome | biome: Westerlies Biome; feature: [SRF] surface water layer (ENVO:00010504); material: water (ENVO:00002006), including particulate matter (ENVO:01000060) such as... | depth 5 m | reverse complement strand
TCAAAAGTGTCAAATGTCCGCCTTATTGAGGTCTTTGAGTGGACACGTCGGGATATGCGTGGCCCCAATTTTGGCCACTTGAACAATTTTCGAGGTCTGAGGAGACTACATCGCTTGATGATCGACGTCGACCTCATTGTTCCATCCACCGACAACACTCTCGAAGCACTTGCCGAACCTCACTCGCTGTTCCCTGGAAGCCTCCGCAGTTTGACATTGGACAGCTTCACGGTGGATAGGAGCCATCGGCTAGTCTCCAAATTCCTCCGGGAAATCGGAGACGTCGATAATCTAGGCGAGGCAGTGTCGAAAGCATTAAAGTATCTCGCTTCCAAGTTCAAACCGCTCAAGACCCTCACGTTGGGCATCGATATGGACGGCGAGTATGCAGGGCGGAGGACAAAAGTGTTCGAACTAAAACCAGAGGATGTCGTCTTCTTCCGATACGCAGCCGAAGAGCTGCAAAATCGACTTGGAGTTGACTGTGGAGCGAATGCCTGGAGCATATGATGACAAATACATGCTCCTGGTGGAACCCGGGTACACTGCGCCTCTGCCGCATTCTTTTGTGAGACGCAATGATGACTGAACATCGAGCTTGGTGTCATTGGTCTCGCAGGATTTAAGGGGATGGCTGACGGGTCGTACTCGATGTATATGGGACGTCCCGTAGGAGAATTACGTGAAGGTACTCCGGAATCGCTAAGCATGGAGTACAGCAACGGCTAGGTGATGGCATCGACTTTTTCGGTCAGGGCTCATAGTTTCTCAGCAGATGCCATGTCACTCGAGCGTCGTTGCCGTTCGAATGAGAGTCTAGCACATATGCCGTTTCCCTCTTAGTGTGCACGTGATGGCGTGTTTCGCTCCAAAGTGCTCTTTCCTCCTTTCCTAGACGTGTCGACAGCCTTACGTCACAGCTCTTTCCATCACTCCACCACCAGACTTCAGCTGACAGGCTCCAACGCCTCGCCAAACATCGTCCGACCACGACCTCATCCGCAGTCCTCCCACACATTGCATCAACAGACAGTTAACAAAGTCAGACACGGCCATTGAATACACAGAAAGCACATCGGAAGTCAACAGTCTCGGCAGCGTACAAGTACAATGACTCTCGATGTAATGCCCGCAGAGATTGTTGGTGCAATTCTCGAGAATCTTCGACCCGACGACCTTACGAAGCTGGCGCGAGTGTCGACGAGATACCGCGAATTCGCTCAGCCGGCCCCCTGGAGCAGTATTGAGCTACATCGCCAGGACGCCCATCACGATTGTTTTGGACTTTCGGTGTCGAAATCGGTCCGTCGCGCGTATCTTGATGATGAGCTTCGTGATCCATGGTCCTATCGCGACGTTCGAAAGCAACGACTTCGACTTTGACAGTCGGAATGCAAAGTTTGCGATGCATGTTCGAAATGTCTTCCGGGCGGCCGGCAAATCGCAAGCCTGGACAAGACTTGCCCCGTTTGTACGTCACCTGTGCCTCACTGTGACCAACAAGAGCCTCCTCAAATCTGGAACATGATTCTGTCGCTGCAGAACCTCTCCACACTTGAGATTATTGGCGAAAACTCCAGCCATCACCAGCTGCCGCCGCAACCTACTAGTCTGCGTGAGCCGACTGCGAAAAAGATCTGCAATGTAAGGCTTCGTGGATATGGCCCAGCACAACTCGTAGCGGAGGTATGCAAAGCCTCCGCTTCCAGCATCACCAGTCTCGACCTCGGTGCACTGGAACAGCCAAAAGTCTTCGTGGGCGATGCGGAAGAAGCAGAGCTGCAGCGGGAACTGGGATATCCGTTGTTCGTGGCACCACGCAGTGTACTCTGGTTTGGTGATGAGGGGACTCCGCAGCTCACGTCGCTATCCCATCTCCTCCTTTGCAAGGGTGGCACCTTTGACGGGCTCCCAGACAAGTCGGAAGAAGGGGATTTCGAGACTCGCGAGGATGAGATGCATGGGCTTGCCGAATTGAAGCAATGGACGTCGCTGGTAAAATCAGTCCGCTCCACGGTCGTCGAGGTTGTCCTCGAACAACGACCAGTGTACCTCAGCTATCTCTTTGATCATGGTATTGACATATCTCCACACGGCAAGACCAGCTTCTACCCAGAGTGCAACGGCTTTGACTCGCTGTTCTACCGCAATGTGCTGCAAGCTGCGATTGATGATGGAGAGGCCTGGCCAAATCTGAAGAAGCTGACGTTTCGCGGGATCAACCTTATTGGGTTCGAGGACAAGACTGGCGAGTCTTTGCAGGCTTTCGTGGCTCGAGCTTTGCCAGGAGTCGAGGTACAAGACATTCCCGGCAACTACATGTTCTTCAACTCGTATTTTCCGAGTTTTAGGTCTAGAAACGTGGTATCCTCGACGACTACAACGCTACAACGACAAAACTGAAAACCGAAAAAAATTCGTGTACTGCTTCCGGATACCTAAAGAGCAACTAAGTAAATATACATAAAATGCTTTGAGCGCGTTGTTATGTTATGCGAAATTGCGACAAGGACCTACTTGTTTAGGCCCTACAACTCAAAAGATACGAGCTTCTTCGTAGGGTTCGGCATAAACGTATCATCGCACGGAGTGCTTGAAGACATACCCTAGGTCGCTTCGCATCGTATTGTGTGCGAAAGACGTCAATTGAGGTCAGCTTGCGGTCACTCTTATACTTGCCTCCGGGTGCGACACGACTCCAGGTTACATCATCCAGCTCTTCTTTCGTTCTCGTGACAATGACTTCTTGTCCTCTTACGTTTCTCAGAGCTGGATTGTTCCACGTCTCAGGCACAAGAGTCACCAGTGTTCGGAGGTGTCGGCACCTCTCGCCGCCCATTGGCTCGGTTCCTCGCGGAGATGGCACAGGGGTGCGAGTCAATGCCTCACTCAGGGTCCAAGCATCTTGGCTTCGACAACACAATCTCACGATGCGGTCTTGGTTACACTTGGAAGCCGATCAAGCCGGCCAAGGCCCGCGAGTAGCTTGGAGTACGGGAACACAGTCTGGGTGACGGGACAGTCGACGTTCAGGAGTGCCTGTGGTATGTCGCACCTTCCAGCGCAGCTTCACTTGCGACTGTCACTGCCGTTCGCATTCATGTCGATGTAGCAGATGCTGTTCGTTTTGTTTGTCTCTTTCTTGTCGCTCCTTCAGTATCCCATATTCAGTTATGCAAGAGAAATCGCACATCCTAATGCGCAGACGCAGATCCTACTCGTACACTTTTAGACGCCTGCCTCGGTCGTCCGCATTCCGATTCCTGGTCCTACTGCTCTTCATATGGGATTCGCTACACGCTGTATCGCTTTTTCTGCATCAGAAAGTCGCTGACAACGCGCCGCCGCCGCCGAAGAACGCGAAGCGCATATACATAGCCGCTCAGCACTGGAATACCGCACGCATACTCAGGTCACATTGGAATGCGGCGCTGTACGCATTAGTACAAGATCTGGGCATTGAGAATGTGTTCGTGTCGATATACGAGAGCGGAAGCTATGACGAGACCAAGGATGCGCTGAGAGAACTTGACGCTGCTCTGGATGGGTTGCAGGTCCAGAGGTCGATTATGCTCTCGGACATATCGCACGCAGACGAGATTACAAGACAGCCAACTGAGCATGGGTGGATCAAGACACCTACTGGCGAGACTGAGCTGCGTCGCATACCTTTCCTCGCATCGATACGCAACCGTGTCTTCGACCCTCTCCCGGCACTGACGGCACAGGGTGAGCACTTTGACACCATACTGTTCCTCAACGATGTCGTCTTCACATCGGAAGATGTCCTGAGACTACTGGACACGAATGGCGGCGAGTATGCAGCGGCGTGCTCGCTCGACTTCTCCAAACCACCAGCTTTCTACGATACATTTGCGCTGAGAGACGCGAGCGGACATGAGGCTGTCATGCAGACATGGCCCTACTTCAGGTCAAGTATATCACGCCATGCGTTGGAGAGAGGACTGCCGGTGCCTGTGGCGTCGTGCTGGAATGGCATGGGCAAGTGACTCTACACACCGTTGGCGCGTCACGATATGCTAACATTGACCAAGTCGCGATGCCTATTGAGCCTTTCGTCGCGAAACATCCCCTTCGCTTCCGCGGCCTTCCTGATACCCTCGCACAATCCCACCTCGAAGCATCGGAATGCTGTCTTTTATACGCCGACAACCCGCTCTCAACGAGCAAGCCGATTCTCCTGAATCCCGCTGTTAGAGTCGGATACAATGGCTCTGCGTACGACATTATGCACTCCGCTGAAGCCGTACTATCGCCGTTGCAGATCTGGAGCGCAGTCTGGGAGAATAGACTAAGGAGGTGGGTTACAGCAACATGGTGGAAGGAATGGGTAGTCCAGCAGCGAATCATGCTTTGGACGAAAGTCACGGGACAGGAGGAGAAGGGCGAGTTTTGTGCGATCAATGAGATGCAGGTCATTATGGAGAGGGGGTGGAAACATGTATGAAAACAATGTCATTGCCGCGCTGTAGCAACATTGCAATGGCAAGCGACGCCTGCGAACGCATCTTCGAGTCGTGACGAGAATACTGTGTTGTACATTCCATTCCCACCGAGCATCCTTCCGAGTCCTCGCATCCCGTGACCACATCGCACACTCGTCCATGCTCTCCCGAGCCACTCGTTTAAGCAGGCTGATACTTCCGCAACTGTCACAACATTAGCACACACGCCACACAACACCTCACAAACGAGCGAACTTACATCCAAACTCAGATACTTGCTCGTCATCTTCGCCTGATCCCGCATCACGCCCACCAGCGTCTCGCTCTCCTGAAAGAACCCAGCCTTGAGACTAATCACAATAAACTGCATGCCCGGGTTCGCATGCTCGCGCACATAGGTAGCCACACGGCTCACATTCACATTGTCCAGCGCAGCATCGACTTCGTCGAGCACGAAGAACGGACTGGGCTGGTAGCTGTGGATGGCAAACAGCAGGGCGAGGGCGGCAATCGTCTTCTCGCCGCCAGACAGGTGCTCCATGTCGCGGAAGCGCTTGAGCGGCGGCATGGCGTGGTACTTGAGGCCGGCGAGGTAGGGCTCTGTACTGTCTTCCATGTCGAGGTAGGCTTGGCCGCCGAGGCGGAATTGCTCGGATTTGGTCAGGTTCTTGTACGTCTCGCCGATGGTTTCGGAGATGTGGTTGAAGGCTTTCATGAAGAGGTCGTGGCGCTTTTGCTTGACGTCGTCAAAGGCCTTCTTTGCTGCAGCGGCGCGCTTACGTGTCTCGGCGAAGTGCTCGTCGACTTCTTTGAGGCGGGCTTCGGTTGCCGTGAGGCGTTCGCCGGCGCGCATGTTGGGGGTAGCTTTGTTGATGTCGGTCTCGAGGCGGGTGATGTGGTCGACGAGCTTGGATTCGGCTTCTCTGAGGGCGTTGACGGCTTGGTCGGAGACGCGTTCGTCGGTGTCGTCCTCCTGGTTGGTGTTAGTGGAGAGGTTGAAAGGGGGCATGTGTGAGACTTACGTTCTCGAGTATCTCAAGCAGCTCTGTCCGGAGCTCTTCGTCGAGCTCCTCGAAGTCTACCTCAATGCCGTAGTCATCAACTTGAGCAGGTTCGATCTGCGTAGCGTCGGGGTCTTCATCAACGTCCATGGCATCAGCATCTGGTCGAGGCGCATCTGTCATGGGCAGTGATGTGAGAGGCCGAGATTCTTCCGTGAGCGGAATGTTAGTCTCGTTTACCCTGCAGTCCTTGAGGAGCTTGAAGCGATTCGTTGCGCAAGTCTTGATTTTGGCATCTTCTTCGTCCACCTCCTTGAGAACGTTCTTGACCTTTTCATTGCGCTGGTCCAAGACACGTCTTGCTTCCTTGACAGCTGCAGCCCGCTCCGTCAGCTTCTGGTCGAGCCTGCTACGCTCCTCTTTCAAAGTCTCAAGCTCTGCCATAAGCACGTCGCTGTTGTTCTGCAACTCCTCCTGCTTTGCCTCAAGCTCGGTGATGTCAGCAGTCTTCTTCTTGATCTCCTCCTCTGCTGCCTTGAGCCGTTCTTGAATTCCCCGGTGGGATGATTCGAGCTGCTTGAGCATAAACTGAAGCTTGCTTCGCTGAGTGGTGAACTCCAGGCGCTTCTCGGCTGCCTCCTGCTGTATGGTACCTTGCTGCGCCTCGTAATCACGTATCGAGTCGTAGCCAAGGCGTTGGCAGAACGCTGAAAAGACCTGGTCGGTAACCTGGTCGACCGAGTCTTGATAGCTCCTCAAGGAAGCTTCGCTGTTCTGTAGCCGTTGTACTTGCTTGTCGTAATTGGGCCGCACCCCGCGCAGTTCGCTCTTGTGGTGCGCAAGCTCCTTCTTCAGACTCTCTATGTTGCGGCTGAGGCCTTTGGATTCCTCCTGCAACCCCCTTATTTGGTCTTGCAGATCTGAGAGATCGACGGTCAGCTCAGACTCCTGTGTCTGCTTCTGATCCAGCTTCGGAAGCGCGGCAAGCTCCCTTTGGTACCGTTGCACTTGATCCAAGAGGATCTGATACGAGCGCTCATCCCACTGTTGCTCGTTGGCATCATCATCCCGCTCGAGCTCGCCTCCAGTTTGAGTGCCGCCTTTGCCAATGACGCGACCATCTAGAGTAACTGCTTTCGCCTGGATGCGTCGCTCATATCGGAGTTCCTTGGCAACCTTTTCGTTGTCGCAGATCATGGTGCTTCCACATGCAGCGCTCATGGCTCGCTCATGTTTGGGATCATAGTTGATACAGTCGATTGCGAGCCGCATGCCTTTGTGCATGCCTTTCAGTTGTGGATCAACTGCTTGGATCTGGATCGAGTCAAGCGGGTTGAACGTCATGATACCAATTCTCTCCTGCTTGAGGTAATTGATACACTCTTTCGCGGTGGCCTCGGTGTCCACGATGACGGTCTCCATCTGAGTGCCTAGGACCCTACCCATGGCTTTGCGGTACTTCTGTTGCTTCGGCGTAATGAGATCCCTGTATCGACCATGCACCTTTTCTGGGCCAAGTCGAGTCCGTAGGCGCTCGATGGCTTTGCGAGCGTCCTGTAGCTTCTTTGACTCTCGGCGACTGCCCTCGACGACGCTGAGCCGCGTAAGGACTTCTTGTAATAGCTGGTTCTTTTCATTATATTGCATTTCTAGCTGTCGGCGATCGGATCGGAGCTTGTCGAGCTCCTGCTGCTTAGCCAATCTCGACTTCTCCATGTCTTTGACCTGCGTCTTAGTGTCCCGTTGACGCTCCTCGAGCTGACTGATTTCGGCACTGAGCTTCTCCATGGCCGTCTCGTGGCTATCGACACTCTGCTGCAAATTCCTGACGTGATCGCGATCGGTGTCGACTTCGCGCTTCAGCTTGTCTATCTGCATCTGGTCGCCATGCGTGCGCTTTGTGACGTCGCTACGAAGCTGGTTGTACTCTTGCAGATCCTGCTCCGAGAGCTCACGGCCTTGTCGCTGAGAAGCAGCCTTGAAGTCGTCTTCCCACTTCTTCTCGGCTTTCTGAACAGTCTCTAGGTCCTTCCGGCACTTCTGGACCTGCGCTGCCTCTGCATCTCGCTGTTTGCGCAGGCCATCGATCTTGCTCTCGTACTTTCGCCGTGATTCGTTCGACAGTCGGATCTTCTCCTCAATGGGGGCAAGCTCGTTGGAGGCATCCTCAATCTCCCGCTCCTTGGACTTGATGCTGCGGTCAGTCTTGGTCACATCGCGCTTGATCTTGGCCTCGGCCTGCCTCTCCTGCTCGTACTTTTGGTGGTATTTCTCGACGCTGCGCTTGTGCTCCTTCAGCTCCTCTTGGTGGCTCGCAATCTTGTTGCGCGCCTTCTCCATGGTCTGCTGGTAGAGAAAGAGCTTCCACAGCGTCTTTGTCACAACAGCCTCGTCTCGCTCGGCCAGTTTCCTCTCGTATTCGTCCGCCTCCAGCTTCTGCTCCTGGTATGTCTTGAGCTCTCCGTTGATGCCACGACGCTCGTGCAAGTGCCTTGCGTTGTCCTCAGTGGCGGCCTCAGACTCGGCCTTGAGCCTGTCGTAGTCGGCCTTCTTCTCCAGACTGCCAGAGATGCGCTCCACTTGCTCGGTGAGCTTGTCGGGCGCCATGGTTGCAATCTTCTCGACGTCTCCCTGGAAGACGAGGAAATTTCTCGCCTTGACCAGGATGCCGTGCTCCTCCAGCGCATCGTTGTACTGCTTCTGGGTGACCTGGCGATTGTTGATGCGGTACTCGCTCGCGCCCGAGCTCGTGATGGTGCGCTGCCACTCGTGCGTCTGCTCAGCATCGTCCTCGTAGATGGCCTTGACCCAGGCGTTCTGGGGGTCGTTGCGCTGGGTGCTGCTCTGCGACTCGCCGTTCTCTTGCGTGTCGCCATTGGCGTCGCCGTTCGCATCGCCGTTCTCCTCTGCGCCTTCCGTCACTGTGCCGTCCGCATTGACTCTGGCGTCCCGGATGATCCTGCCGCGGTAGACCATGTCCTTGAGCTTGTCGGAGCGCAACTGGGACGACTTGACGCCCAAGACGAAGGAGATGGCGTCCATGCTGTTCGACTTGCCGGAGCCATTGGGGCCGATGATGGAGGTGAAGTATGAGCTGCCGAAGAGGAGCGTGTGGCGGCCCCGGTACGACTTGAAGTCTGCGCTGGTTAGCAGGCGCATGCGGATGCAATTGGGCGTGGATCGGCGTACTGAATATCTCAAGCCGAGTGAGCTTCCCCATGATTGCGGTCGGTTGCACGCTGCCGCCGGGCGAGTGCGCTGCGTGCGGGTGTGTGAATGTGCTGGCAGTTGTCGCGGAGGGTCGCCGCGACTTGTCAAGGTGAAGTTCGCGTGGGACGGACGCGTCGCGCGGTCACTTGCAGGCCCGCCGTAGCTAGCGCCGAGCCGCCCTCCACAGTGACGAAACAGGGCAGATGTGCCATGTGCGCTGCAGCTTCGCATGCTGTCTTTTTCGCATGCATTCCTTTTGCTTCCTTTCACTCCTGCTGCCTCCAGCCGCTCGCCTCAGCTGACGCGACTTATCATCCGGCCCCGTGACTACACACCACACTATCCCTCCATGCCTCAGCGGCCGTCGATGACGTTGTAGCCCCAATCACCAGCTTGCATTCACCCACGACGCTGCACGGCGAACCACAACAACACGGCGAGCGATAGAACCCCGACCCCGCATATCACACGCGAGCGCAGCCCTGTCACGAGAACAGGCGCAGCGTCTTACTCCTTCTGATCTAAGCTGGCCATCACCACCGTACGCACTTTCCCTATGAATCTGGGCTCCTCTCCAACATGGACGTCTCGCGAACCTGGGGACGCAAGACGGCTAACATAGGCCATGGCTGTAGGCTCACCCCCACGTCTGACCCAGCGGCCCCTGCATCGCCGCCACCCATCGAGTCTCGAGATCGTCCAGGAAGAAGTGCCAGCCATGTCTGAGCAGGACGCCGGCGGCGGCCCGCCCAAGTCGAGATCAGAGCCCCAGCTTGCGGTGCCTGGCTCGTCAAGACCAGCACCCACCGACCCAGGCGATGTTGGCGCCGCGCTCCTCGACGATGGCCAGCCGCCTCTCTCCACACCGGGCCTCTCGCGCTCTGCTTCCTTCTCCAACAGCTCCTACCACGATGAGTCCGACTTCGAGGATGCCTCGTTCTTCCCGCCTGTCGAGCGGCTGACCATGTTCGACTTCATCGAGAACATGGCCCTCACGCAGCGCATCGAGAAGCTTCAGAACTCGATAGCCTCCCAGACTGAGAAGATCAAGAACCAGGCTAAGAACCGAGGCATCACACGGGATCGCGTGGTAGAGGAATGGCGCCGAAGAGTGCCGACCGAGGGCGAACAGCTCGAGAAGTACAAGAAACGCATGCGCAGTTCTGTCGACCGTCTGAATAAGCAGTGGAAAGACTCGGTGACTGTCACAGCACGTGAGAAGGCATCTTTCATGGCCGCCGTCATGAACATCTTCGTGTCTGGGTACCTGGTTGGCTCCCATCCCGACTTTTTCCCGTACTGGTACACTGCGCAGCTGCTCTACTTCATGCCCATACGCTTCATCACGTACCACAAGAAGGGCTACCACTACTTCCTCGCCGATCTGTGCTATTTTGTCAACATTCTTGCGTTCCTGAGCATATGGATCTTTCCACAGTCTAAGCGGCTATTCATTGCAACCTACTGCCTGGCATATGGAAACAATGCCATCGCAATCATCATGTGGCGGAACTCGCTGGTCTTCCACTCCATGGACAAGGTCGTCAGGTGTGTACGCTCCTTGTGTGCAACCGTCTACATGCTGACAAGCGTAGCCTTTTCATCCACATCATGCCTTGCGTGACCTTGCACTGCTTGGTCCACTTATTACCACCAGACGTTCAGCAAGCAAAGTACCCCGCCATTTACAACATTCGCCATTCAGACCCCTCGTCTCCGCACCACTACAGCCTTCCGCAGATGATGCTGTGGGCCACACTTCCCTATGCGGTCTGGCAGCTGAGCTACCACTTCCTTATCACCGTCCGCCGCAGGGAGGTCATCAAAGCTGGACGCCCTACTAGTTTCACCTGGCTGCGCAAGTCATACGCAAAAACCTGGATCGGGAAGATTGTCCTCTCTTTGCCTGAATCTCTTCAGGAGTCCGCGTTCATGGTAATCCAGTACCTTTACGCCGTTTTGACTATGCTTCCCAGCCCTGTCTGGTTCTGGTACCGCTGGCCTTCCGGTCTCTTCCTCACCACCGTCTTCCTCTGGAGTGTATACAACGGGGCGACATTCTACATCGACGTGTTCGGCAACAGATTTCAGAAGGAGCTTGAGGCCTTGAAGAAGGACGTCGCAAAGTGGCAAGCATCCCCTGGAGGAGGTTACACTCCCTTCACGCCCAACGAGGCAGGAGCAGAGAAGCAACTCGGTCACATTCCGCCGCTAGAAGGAAGCACTGCGGTCAAATCTGCGGATGGGGAGGCAAGAGAGAGGAAGTAATGAAACTATGTGCTAGGTGTCTCTCTACTGGTAATCTTACCATTGGATCGTGGGTGCATGATTTAAGTGTTGTTCCTTGAAGGGTTGGCTTTCGTCTAGACTGGTTCCTTGCATATACCCCCTTTCCTTCGCTCAACTTTGCCCACTGCCAGCGTAGTTGTCACATTTCGCGAAACTTGGCTTGTCTACTTCGATACAGTTCCGCAAACTTATCGATCGAGATTTCTTTATCTAGACCGACTACATTAATGAAAATACCTCCCCGTTATCCCTCGCACGCCTTCCCACCCCTTATCGAGTGCCTTCAATATCTGTTCGTCCAACGGACCCTTCTCAAAATCCTGCAAGTTCTGCTCTAGCTGGGCCTTGCTGCTTGCGCCGATAATCACCTTGTCGCCAAACTCCTTCTTGAGCTGGGAGTGATGCATCATCCATCTCAACGCAATCTCGCTCTCCCTCAGCTCCCCCTTCGCAGCACGCAGCGTCTCCAGCGCAGTCAAGAATTCGTCATTCCAGTATCGTGCACGATACATCTTGCCCTGCCAACGATTCGCATCGAACCTTGACCCGGCTTCGAGCGAAGCGTTGTCGACTTCGCGGTGATACCGGTCGGTCAACCATCCTCCGGCCAGTGGATTGTATGCGTAGAACGCGATACCATATTTCCGCAGACACGGCAAGAGTTCCGCCTCGATAGTGCGGTGCAGGGCATTATACACGCCCTGATACACGCTCGGAAGCGAATATCCGTTTGCCTTGCATATTTCGCAAATCGCCGCAACTGTACTCATCAAATCCGTCAGCCTGGCCTCTTTCCACTCACCCCAACCTTATTTCAGAAGCGCAAAAGCACACATACCTTCCCACGCCATGTAATTGCTCACCCCCCACACCTTAAACTTGCCCTCCTGAAACAACTCACTCACCCCGCGCAGCGTCTCTTCAATCGCCACGCTCCGATCCGGCGCATGCAAGTACCACAAATCCACGCTCTCCGCCTGCAGCACTTTCAAGCTTTCGTCCAGATTCGCCCGCATAGTCGCGGGCTCGAGATGTGTCACGGGCCGGCCCATGGCGCCGTGCACATTGGGGTAGAATTTCGTGTCCATGGTCAGCCCGCGCTTTTGCCAGTTGAGTTGTGCGAGGTACGCCTCGGACGTGCCACCCTGGGTGACATGGTTAGTGGGAGAAGAGTGAGGAGGGGAGGGGAGGTGGTACGCCGTAGAAGCGGGATGTGTCGATTTCATTGTGGCCGTGGGACTGGAAGGTGTCGAGGATGGCGGCGCACGAGGTGAGGTCGGATGTGCGGACTTGTTCTTCGCCGGCGCGGCCGAAGGTCATGGCGCCGAAGATGATGGGGAGGGAGGTGGTGGACATGGTTGGAGTTGGAGAGGTTGTTGGATGTTGAATGGAGAGAATGCCGTGTCAAGAACGAGCTCAGTTATCTAGATAAAGAACTCAACAGACGAAGTGCTTTCTGCGTTAGGTATGGGCACGTCCTGTGTTGGAGGAAGGTAGACGGAGTTTAGCGGAGGTGTCGGTCGAGATGACATCGTTGAAGCCGGGAATAGTGGCGTACGAAGAAGCTCGTATCTTTTGAGTTGTAGGGCCTTAACAAGTGTGTCCTTATCGCATTCCGCATAATATAAGAACGCGCTCGAAGCATTTTATGTAAATTTGCTTAGTTACTTAAGGTATCTAGAAGTAGTACACATTTTTTTTTTTAGTTTTCTGTTCTATCGTTGTAGCGTTGTAGTCGCCTAAGAATACAACGTTCCTAGACCTAAAACTCAGACAATACGAGCTCCTTCGTAGAAGTCGAATGTGGGGAACATCGTCCAATGTGTCACTGTAGATCACCGAAGCTTTGAGGTGTAAGCTAGTAAGTGTTGTATTCATGATTGCCTGTAACCATATACCTGAAATGCTTGATGCCCCTGTTCACGCCTTTATGTCCGGTCAGATCCCAATCCACCGCGTCGATCAACTTCAGTGTGCAGCTTTGACAACCAACACACTCGCACCCAACTTGCCCTCCCACACCTTGACCGCCAGGACACCAAGAGTTCCCGCCGCAGATGTCGAGCTACGGATTTCATCCGGTTCCACTGAATCCAGCACACTATTTCGTCCAATATTCCTTCCCAGCACGATCAGATCTCCAGCGTTTCTAGGCGATTGTCCGACCTCGATGCTCGCGCGAGCAACAACATCCTTGACAGGAGAAGTCGACGTCACAGTCTCAAAGATAACACGGCTTGCCAGCTCTAGTGGTAGAGAGGCGCGTAACGACGCAAAGAACGCTGCATCCTGTTCGCGCGTGGGGTAGGCTGTACTTACGACCTCTCCAGCCTTGCCTGTCGGTGCATTTGTCGAGGCTAGCGATGGCGTCGAAGGAGCGTGCGAGTCATGCAAATCGAAATGCACGACAGTCGCGGTGACTTGCGGATTCGCCGCCAGTTGCAAGATGAGTCTCAACGCAGCGCGATCATCCGCACCGCCGAAGAAAGGAAAGAATATATGATGGCTGCGATCCGCAATCGGTGCTGTGATGTCCTTGTCATACCGGCTATGCAAACTGACGCTGCTGACCGTCCTCGTGAGTTTCAAGCGCTTTTGGTCTTTGTTCTTGCTGCCGCCGAAGTTCTTGTTGATGAGAACCGCAACGGGAACGGTAGATTGTTCCAGCGCAGAGTTAACGAAGGAAGTGTATGATGAGACTGCGAGTTTGTTCTTAGTCCCCTTGTCTTCGATGATGGCTTGCTCGCTCATGTTGCCTGTCTCGCTCCATGGTAGGAGCAGGAAGTCCGAGTCTGAAGCGCGGTTACTGAGCGTCTCGGCGAAGGATGATTCAGGCACGACAAGGACTTCTCCGCTAACGGCGAGGTTGTGAAGGCGGCCGAACGTCCGGAAAGTGTTGACGACGGGATCGTATGCAGTGTAGGATTCGATTTCGGAGACTTGCATGACGGAGGAGCCACGATCTGTGAGGTTCAACAGACGTAAACCGTACGCCTCCACTGGTCGGTTGGGCGAGACCTCCTCTAGTGACGACTCTCCAGTCTCTTTACTTGTGCTGATAGCTTTTGACGGGTGGATCTTTGGTGCTGGCTTGTCGCTGCCACCAAAAAGCGAAGTGAACGCAAGCAGGTTCGGCATGCTGTCCAAGCGGAGGTACACAGTCAGTCGCTTGATCTTCTCCGATGCGACCTTGTCGTAGTAGACGCTGTTCCTTGGTGTGTCGGATCCGTCCAGCGGCTTGCCAGTGTCCCAATCGATCTCGCCACGGCGCCAGGCCTCAACCTTCTTCTGATACCAAGAAGGGTAGAAGTACATGGTGAGTGGTGACGACGCAAAGGTGGTGACCAAAGCCATGACGACGAAGATGGTGAAGGTGCGTGTGCTTAGGATTCTAGCATTAAGTCCGATGTTCTGCAACTGTCAGCTTGCACCTGTCATTACTGATGTGCGTGGGAACTTACCAACACAATAAGCTCTACCAAGCCCTTGCAACTCATCAATGATCCTATCGCGAAGCATTCGCGCCAAAGCATCTTCGTGCCTCGCGCTGCAAGTGTCGCGCTGATGAACTTGGAGAAGAACGCTACGGCAACGACTCCGACCACGTATCCCCAGACGATACCTGAATCAAGGAGACCGATGTTCGTGTTCAGACCCGAGAGGGTGAAATAGAGAGGGAGGAACAGCGCGCCAATCAAGTCCTCAATCTTCTCCGCCACTTTGATCGCGAATCCACCTTCGTGTGGGCAGATCAACCCAGCCATGAAGGCTCCGAAGATAGGATGCACACCGATGATGCCCGTGAAGAAAGCGGATCCGAGTGCAATGAGGAGTGTGAGACCGATGATGCCCTGGCTGGGCCCGTCTTGGAGGGCACGTGTCCGTCGTAGATACCACACGAAGGCTGGCCGGACTAGGTAGACCAAAAACAGCATATAGCCTGCACAGGTCAGGAGGACCCAGAGCGCTGTCAGCCCCGAGCCTGCATTGACGAGAGCAACGCAGAGCGCAAGAAGAATCCAACCTGAGGAATTGCTGAGTGACTGGTTACAATGGAATAGCTTCGCGGTGTGCTACTTACCCACGACATCGTTGCCGACACCAGCTGCCAGGACAATGACTCCGACAGGGGTCATCAGGAGCTTCAGTTCGGTGAGGATACGACACAGGACAGGGAAAGCCTGCAGGCAAGTTAGTGCTGACTTAGTGCAGTTCTGAGGTAGACTTACTGTGATAGCCATAGCCACACCAATGAACAACATGAAGATGGGAAAGTCAATCGGCACCGTTCCAGGCTCGTCCTTGAACTGGTTGTAAAGACCGACTGCGATGGCACAACCGAGACCAAATGGGATAGCCATGCTCGCTAGTCCAACATTGAGGGCTACTTTCCAGTTGCTAAGCAAGAATCGCAAATCGACTTCTAGGCCTATGATGAAGAGGAAGAGGGTCAAGCCGATATTGGCAACCAGATTTAGATTTGTCATAGAAGCATCCGGGAAGATTGATGCTCTGAAGCCCGGTATCCGGCCCATGACGGATGGGCCTAGAATGATGCCTCCAATGATCTCAGAAATGACACGAGGTTGCCGGATCTTTGAAAGTGGCCAGTTCAAAGCTCGACAAAAAATGATGATGATCGACGCCTAGTAGCTGTCGTTAGCATATTGCTTTTGCACAACGGCTCGAACGTCCACCTGAAAGGGTTGAAGCTAGACTTCGGTGATCGTGAAGCCAAACCAGAGTTTCGGTATTGAACATTGCTGTGCGACGCGACAAGGCTGCGCCCACGAGCTTGGCTCCTAGCATGAACCTCAACATCTCGAGAAAACTCACCTGTACAATGAACAGGATAATCGGATTCTTCGCATCAAAATGCACCGGGTTGACGCCCTCAAGCACACCTCCCTGTGGAGGAGCCTTGATAGGCGCCGTTGGCGCTGCGCTTGCCGCCGCAATCGACGACATGGTGAACAGAACGTGTGGGGGAGGATGTCGCTCGCTGACACCAGATCCGAACACGATGGGAACCCCGGAAAGAAGTAGCAAACAAAGCGATCAACTTTCGAAGAATCGCGTGGAGTTGGTGAACGTTTAAGCAGGAGCTCAGGCCTGAGCCCGTGTCAGCCCAGGTTATGCGAGCGGATGCGTGATGCGTGGATTCTGGATAGCGTCGCTTGGGTTGACAGTACCGGTATGCAGGGCGGCGGGAGCTAACAATCAAGGATGCGCGGTGGCCATGTCAACGTCCCATGTGACACTGTAAAGGATGCCCTCGTGCTAGGAATTCACGAGATGGTTGCAGGTAGAGCTGCCTGCTTTCACCGCTCGAGATGCAGTGGTGGCGCAATCACGTGGGTTATCTGTCCGCTCGGACGCTAGCCGGCCAATGGCGCGGGCCCGTTGTTGGTTCGCCGCGGTGCTTACTGGCTGGACCCTTCCCCATAGATTTCTGTCATCAGCACCGTCGCCAAGGTTCCGAAGTCAGTCCTGTGCATGTTCAGATGACGAAAAGGTGTGCCGGCGAGGGGACTTGGCGAGACACGTGCGTCACATAGACAGAGGGTACAGGACTCGGCGTTCTTCAGCCTCTTTGTTCGTGAGTCTAGATGCCGGATTGAGGTGCCCCTAGCATTGCAATGTTTCAGGTACTCGGGACCTCAGATGTAGGACTTGGAGGCACATCTCCCACCGCCCATTCGACTGCCTGATCCCCGAGGACATATTCCAGCGTCCCTCCGTTCGCAAAGACATCATCCCAAGTTACCCAGGCCCTGTCCCACGACTGTCCGTTGACCTTGAGGCTCTGCACATAGAAGGCGGTATCTCGGTTCCCGCCCGTAGAGGTAATGCTCAACGTCCTCCCACTTCCAAGACTTATGTTCATCGACTCGAACCAAGGCGCCAGAACCAAGAACGTGGTCTGTCCTGTCATCGGCCACAAGCCTATCATCTGCCACTATTTGTCCTTTAGTACAATCTTTACCTGGAGAATGAGAGGTATCGACTTACGAGGAGGTTGCTTTCCATAGCTCCAGCATCCGAATTTCCAGGCAGGCCATTTTCGCTAGCGTTGTACAGGCTGCCAATATATCTACTTCTCTCCACACTCTTGTACTGTTTGCCCTTCACGAAGTTGTACAGGAAAGGGCTCGTAAACCCAGGCTCGTTACCCGCATTGAAGATTTTGAGATCAAACAGCTTGTCTAACCTATCCACAAAACGCTCATCTCCACCAATCCTCCTCTTTAGCTCCGCAACGTCATGAATTGCGTTCATTGAGTATATCCACGCATTGTCTTCGTAGTATGCATCGCCCCAGTAGCACCCGCCGCAGTCCTTGGGGTCTTGAGGAACGAAAGAACCATTGGCATTGCGAGGGACCATGAAGCCGGAGTGCCCTTCGGAGGTAGCGTTCGGGTTCCAATGGTTGCGCCAATTGCGAGACCGATTGAGGTACGTTGCTGCCTCGTCTTGTTTCCCCAAGCCTGCTGCGACCTGATGTAGGCCAAAGTCGTTGGTCGAGTACTCAACCGCACGAGACACGGCTCGCGTGAAGCGAGGTGTGATGTAACCGTATTGTAACCAATCCGGGAGGGCGCCGCGTCCTTCCTTCGTTGAAGAATCAAGCGCTTTCGGATCAAAGTTGTTCGGTGGGACGACTTCAGCATCTGTCTGCATCGCGGCGAAACCATCTTCCCAGTTGATAGCCCCGCGCACTCCCTTCACGAAAGCGTCTGCTAAAACATTGTCGGCATTCGAGCCACCTTGTACGCGGCCGTTAAAATTTGACGAGCGAGCATCCGGCATAAAACCATCATTCCTCCAGATATCAATGAGCGATCGGATGAACTCTTCGTACGCGGCGGGCTGGATGATGTGGAAGAGTGACGTGTGACAGCGATGGGTATCCCAGAGTGTAAAGACGTCGTCGTAATATGGCTCTGCGCTTTTCCACCCCGGATTCTCTCCGGTCCTGTTCGATGGGATGAGGAACATGCCATAGAGTGAGCTGTAAAGAAGTTGCAGATCAGACTTGTTGGTGGTCGAGACATGCACCTTGTCGAAAATCTCTTCATCCCACCTGCTTCTCGCGTCCTCGACCAGAGTCTGTAACTCAGTTTTACCGGTAATCTCTGCATCTAAATTTCTGCAAGCTTTTTCTGTTGATAGGAATGAGATGCCCACCCGAGACGTCAGACTCGTGCCTGCAAAGCTGAATACTCCACCTAATCGTCCGCTGCCGACGACTGAGGAAGTTCCGTTATGCGTAACTGTAGTGTTTCCGCTCGAAATGAAGGTGTATGCACGGGTAGGCCGCTGGTTGAATTTTCCACAGAAATAGATCGTCCAGTCTGGCGATAAGTTCCACCCATTGTTGTATGTTCCTGAACCTGAATAGTGCCCGTCGTCAAAAATGCCGAAACTACCACCAGAATAGTGTTGTTCCCACCCCAGGCCTCGGAAGCTTGGTAGCACATGCGAGGTATCCACAACAACAGATGGGCTGCTACCGTTCGGAAACGTATAAGAATATAGCCCAGCGTGTTCGGTTGCAGCTAGCTCCACTGTGATGCCGTTCGCAAGTGAGGACTTGTAGTATCCGACACTTCCCTCATCCGGTGATGCTCTGGGCTGGGAGAAGTTGGCGATCGGATTCAAAACAGGTGCGATCACTGGCATCTGTGACACAACGCCATATTTTGGTGCGCCTCCTGTGCCAGACTCATGCATCATGCTGAAACCCCAGATATTGCCATTCGGAAGATAGCCAGAGTATGCATCCGTTCTCCCCGACTCGACATCCGGTCCAAGCTTGACCATGGCATAAGGCGCTGCAACAACACCAGGGAATCTGTTCCCTCCGTTTTTGGTTCCGTGACTGAATTTGGTGAGAGTTGGATCCGAACTCAATTCAGTGGACTCACAAGACATTGACAAACTCACTATTCTTAATTTCAATAGCGATTGTTCCACATATCGACAGCGCGGATGCTATGATTAGAATGAAAAGCATATTCACGAATGAATTTGGCCTTCCTCCTGCGAATCACGAGTCGTAGCAGTCTGTTCGGATTTTGAGCTTCAGCAGCAATCAATGCCGAAACAGCAGTCAAGGCAGTTTGAGCTGGTAAAGTAAGATCAAGAGACATTGGAGCAGATTATCCGGTTTGTCCACGCAAGAGAAGGACTCGGCTATACCATTGAATAGCCAATGCCCGAGGCGGGGTCGCCATAGCCCTTCAGGACCTGTATAGTGTATGCGCCAAGAACACGATGGCGATCCTGACCAATCGAAGCTGCGTCTGGACACATGTGAGCGGCTGACGGTGAGCGAGTGCAGTGAGGTGTCCAAGGAAGGAGTTATGACGTGAGCCCTGCCAAAAGATCAGCCATGTTGCTCTTGGAAAAGCTTAACAAATGAAGTCCTTCGAATTGCACGATGATCGAGAACTTGAACCAACACACTACACACTCAAGTTACTCGCAGATCGAGTGACATTATAGATTGATTTAGATGTGAGGGTTAACAGCAACATCAGTACTTGCATCAACAGCTCGTTCTCGAACGAGCAGGGGCTAGAAAGCGCCTTGTTCTGGAAGTATCTCATGTGCCTTACTCCAGCCTTCGAGGTTGTGCACAATTGGATTGCGCCCCCCGCGTGTAATTATCCAGACGATGTCTTCGTCGCTGTCGTTCACTTCCTGATGTTCAGCGTACGCCGGGATAAGGGCGAAGTCTCCCGGCCCCAATTCCTGTCGCTTGGAGCCATCGGGTCCGCTCACGATGGCGCCGTGGCCCTTTGCCGCGTAAACGATCGTATCTGGAAGCAGCATCAGATCTATATGCGTCGAGTCGCGACGTGCATAGGTAGGGCTCGAAGCAAAATGGGTGCCAGCGCTCATAGCGTACCCTCTTCACCATGGTGATGGACCGCAGACGCCGTGTGGGGTTTCGCAACCATGACTATCTTCATCAGCTAGGACTTGACAATCAAAGTAGTCTGAAAATACACACCTGTGCCGCATATTTGGTCAGACTGGTCTACAATCGCAGGCATGCGGATCATGCCGTCAGTTTGCGGACCATCTGGAGCCTGGATCTCTGAAGCTTTCTTCACTTGCACTTCGCGAGGTATCACGTCCTTCATGTTGAGGTGTATACTGATCAGTAGGCTTGTCAATGCGTGGAGGTGGTGTCTAGGACCGCTTGCAGCATTGCGCGTTGCCTTGTGAGATTATGACGGTAAGCTCATGCGTCTCGACTCAGCACAAAGCGACGAATGGAGCAACTCCCGTTCATCGAGCGTACGACACCTCGTTTGGAGGCTTTGAAGTTTGTGCTCATGCCGCAATTGGTTCTTCGTGGACACTCGCAGATCGACGCGTCGCGCAGCATCTGATTGTCAGCACTTGAGCTTGTGAAAGCGTTTGTCGTGGTTCCACACCGAGCCACGTGAGCCGATGCCTCGGCTTGTTTCAAGGTGACGTCGACGAGGTGCCAACCTCGAAACAGCAGCGTCAGCCGGCACCTTCAATGCCAGAATTTAGCAACCAATGACAGCGAACGCATAGCGCTCACAAGATCACAAGCATGTGGCCGCTGCACCCCGAACCGCGCTATTTGCGGCTCTTGGGTCGAATTCAGCAGCATCCCCAGACTTCTTGGCGCGGAGTGTCTGGCATGTGAAAGATGTGGACCGGCCACGACTAATCAGCGGTTTGTTATAATGGGACTGTTCGCCTCCTTTGTCTTGTGACTGCGACCTTGAGGTGTAAGATACTTTGTGATTCTATCTCTGTCCTTCTTACACTCATTGCACCATGTCAAAACGCTTCTCCGCCGCCGACGTTGCGTCGCACAAGACGGCGAACGACCTGTACATTGTCGTGGACGAAGATGTCTACGATCTCACAAACTTCCAGGAAGAGCACCCTGGCGGTAAGAAGAGTAAGTACTCACTATCTCTCAAACTCCATCCGCTGACAGATTCTAGTCCTTCAGCGCGTAGCTGGCAAGGACGCCTCGAAGCAATTCTGGAAGTACCACAACGACAGCATCTTGAAGAAGTACCAGAAGCAATTGCAGGTCGGCTCATTAGACACGAAGGCTGCACCACCAGCCGCTCCTGCCACCGCTGCGAAGGAGGACAAGAAGCCAACCAAGGACATTGTGAAGCCAGAGGCGAATTCTGGTGTCATTGCGCCTCAGCCGACCTCCGCGGCAGCCGAGGAGACTGAACCCTTCGACGCCTTTGGCGACATCGTCCCATACGCCGACCCTTCATGGTATCAGACAGTATGTGCAATGATCGCTTCCATTATGATGAAACACGACTAATGTTTGCAGTACCACTCGCCCTACTTCAACGAAACCCACGCCGCCCTCCGTGAGGAAATTCGGGAATGGGTGGAAGACAAGCTGATGCCCAACGTCACCGAGTGGGACGAGGCCAAAAAGGTTCCCGACGAGATCTTCCGCGAGCTTGGTGACCGTGGCTTCCTTGCTGGTTTGCTAGGCATGCACTACCCCACACAATACACAGACAAGAGGGTCAAGAGCGTGCCGCCTGAGAAATGGGATCATTTCCACGAGCTCATTGTCACAGACGAGCTTTCTCGCACCGGCAGTGGCGGTCTCGTGTGGAACCTCCTTGGTGGCTACGGCATCGGCGCACCGCCACTGTTCAAGTTTGGAAAGCCCGAACTTGTCAAGCGCATTGGGCCCAGTCTTCTCAGCGGAGAGAAGCGCATTTGTCTGGCCATCACAGAACCTGATGCGGGTAGCGACGTTGCCAACCTCACCTGCGAAGCCAAGCTCTCCGAAGATGGCAAGCACTACATCGTTAACGGTGAGAAGAAGTGGATCACCAACGGTATCTGGGCAGACTACTTCACCACTGCTGTGCGCACCGGCGGAGAGGGCATGAATGGCGTCTCTTTGCTGCTCATTGAGCGCTCTGCTGGCGGCGTCTCCACTCGCAGAATGGATTGCCAGGGTGTCTGGAGCAGCGGTACCACATACATCACATTTGAGGACGTGAAGGTCCCAGTCGAGAACTTGATTGGCAAGGAGAACCAAGGTTTCAAGGTCATCATGACAAACTTTAACCACGAGCGCATTGGCATCATCATCCAGAGCTTGCGCTTCGCACGAGTGTGCTACGAAGAGAGCATAAAGTACGCTCACAAGCGAAAGACCTTTGGCAAGCGTCTCATCGACCACCCTGTCATTCGCCTGAAGCTCGCACACATGGCGCGCCAGGTCGAAGCCTCCTACAACTGGCTGGAAAACCTCATTTACCAGTGCCAAAAGATGAGCGACATGGAGGCCATGTTGAAGCTCGGTGGCGCCATCGCCAGCTTGAAGGCTCAGAGCACGACAACGTTCGAGTTCTGCGCGCGAGAGGCAAGTCAGATCTTCGGAGGTCTGAGTTACAGCCGGGGTGGACAGGGCGCAAAGGTTGAAAGACTGTACAGAGATGTGAGGGCCTACGCTATCCCTGGTGGCAGTGAGGAAATCATGCTTGATCTCAGCATTAGACAGGCGTTAAGGGTACACAAGGTGCTGGGCATGAAGCTGTAGAGGGCTGATAGCATTAAGTAATTACCATGTACAAATAGGTTCCAGTCTAGATTCTTTTTTACCCGCGTAGCAATGGCCGGAGAGAAAAGTTCAAGTTCCTCTCACAGAACATCGCAGCAACACTTTCACGTCGATTGAGTTGCCATGTCCGGATCCGTCATGTTGAAGTGAGACTGCTGATTGCTCCGAGGACGATGGACATTCCGCGACACTCCAATCATGCCTCAAGTAGTCATACAATTTGCCAAACCAATGACATCATGGTGTTTGTCCCATCTAGGGCAAGCGCGATCGAACCCGCATCATCTTGGCGATCGGGCGGACCACATCTTGGGCGCATTTCTCGACCAACTGGAGCGCATTTGTATTCGCCTTAACCGTCTTCGGAAATGCTGACGCAGTTCTGCAATTATCATGTCGTCTCTGCTGCGAACAAATACAGGATGTTGCAAGCCCGAGGAGCGCACACAACGCAAGGTAAGGTCCTGAGGTTTTGATGCGAGGTTCACGCGAGACTGAACCTATCTTGCCTACTATCAACATGGCGGCTATGAATGGAAAGAGCAAGGATGGAAAGAAGAGGGTACTGGTGGTTGGCGCTGGAGCTGCTGGTAAGATGACATTGAAGCTTTGCTGTGGGAAGAGTAGCAACTAATGCGTCGAACAGGAATGTCCTGTGCTCACCACCTGTCGCAACATCCCGAGAAATTCGACGTTACTCTTATCGACGCTGTAGATTATTGCGGTGGACAGGCGTTTTCCATCCCAATCGACAAAGAGCGCCATGGAGCTGCATGGCTGAATCAAGGCGTTCAAGGTGGAAGCTACATTTTCCACCATACCTTGACAATGTTCGCAAGACAGGGTCACCATGCTGATCCTGTGAACCTCCAGGTACGTCCTGAATGAGGTAGCACGTTTCATTCGACTGACATCTGCAGGTATCATTCGGTAAAGATGACATCTTCTGGACCAATGTCTTCCCCACCGAGCTGCTTGCCCGACATCAGAAGGAAATCCGCAGGTTCCACCGGATGCTCAAAATCGTGCGATGGTTTGAACTATTCTTCGCACTGATCCCAATCAAAATCCTCTTCAAGATGTTCTGGTTCTCGGAAGAGTTCACAAACACCGTTGCCATGCCTATGATCGCCCTCTTCCTCGGGACGGGGAATGAAACACCAAATGTGCCTAGCATCATTCTCGAGCGCCTCTGCACAAGTCCCACATACGGCATGTGGTATCCGGCGGACCCGAAAACCATTGCCAGCAACATGCCTCCTATGGTTGTGTTCCCGAAGTTCAGCGAATTCTACGGACGCTGGAAAGAGGATCTCAAGTCTCGTGGCGTCAATGTCAGGCTTTCGACTGAAGTTACGCGCATCGTAAAGAGGGACAAGACCGGCGTCACTGTCAAACTGATCAAGCGTACACCCGTAGCAGGCAACCACAATCCAAACAGCGAATGGGTCCCCTCAAACCGCGACCGTGGTGCTGACGCCGGCGCCGAAGAAACAGAAGAGCACTACGACGAGCTTGTCCTCTGCGTTCTGTACGTTCTCCGTATTCTCCAATCCCACCTCCTCACTAACACCATGTCAGTGCCGACACCGCCAAACGCATCCTCGAACCCACCTCCTCCTTCCGCGAGCGCAAAGTCCTCGGCTCCGCCAAATTCTCCGACGACATCACCGTGACACACTGGGACAGCGACTACATGCACAAGCACTACGAAAACTTCTACAACCCGTCCCAAGCCGTCACCAAACTTTCCGACACGGATCAAACCTCGCGCAACACCTTTGCGCAAAAGAACTTTAAGCCCATGTACTACATCAAAATGTACCCGCAGGATTTATCCAAGCTTGAGATGTGCTTCGACTGCACAAACTACCAATCCCAGTTCCCGCCCGAGGTCGATTTCGACAAGCATGTATTCCAGACGATATACCTGAACAAGGACCGCGACGGACACCTGTGGTCCATCGACGAGATTGACGAGTCCAAAATCATCAGAAAGGACTGGTGGCACCAACTCTGCCACTCGTGGACCCACTACCTCTTCGTCGTGCCGTGGATGATGTTCCTGCAAGGCCGTCGCCACACGCGCTTCGCAGCGTCCTGGACACTCATCAACGCCCACGAAGTCGCCGTCATGTCGGGCATTGCTGCGGCCGTGGACCTCGGCGCGAAATACCCCGAGGACCTTGAGAGGGACCGCTTTGCCCTGTTGAGCTTCAGGCTGTATTATCTGCTCGCGTATGGGAAGTGGTATCGCAGACGCGCCGACAGGGAGGGTGAGGGCAAGGACTGGGCGAGTGGCTGGTATGGCAGTGTGTATAGGGGGCCGGGCGTGAGTGAGGTGGATCGCATGCAGTGGAGGGAGGAGAATGGGATTGAGGGCGAGGGGTTTAGGTATGCGTACCCGAAGGATGCGGGGAGCAGGGCGGACGAGTAGGATTAAGTTCGGCTTGGAAGGTTGGGAAGGAATGTCGAGTTGGCGTGGATGTGTGGAAAGTGTTGTAGTGCTTTGTCTATCGCGTATCGGTGACCCTCTGTGATTGTGTCCATATGCGCCAAAGCATCTCACGCGTCAATGCATCACAGTTCGATGGGCTGGTGCCAGAGAAATTCAATTTATAAAGAAGTATAAGACTATTTGCATACTGCTCGTCCTGCTCTCGAGCAGATCATGATAAAAAGTACCTGCAAACCAAGTCTACTATTTCCTTACTTTCAAGTACTCTCCTGTTTCCTTTGTAAGATCAATGAAGTGTGCAATTTGGTAGACTAATGAAATGTGAGATGAAAACAAAATGACTATTCGTGTGCAGTTGCAGCAGCCTATGCGCTTGCATTCACTCTCTGTCGATGTACTGTAGCGACAGTAGCTGTGTATGGTCCCTCAGACCAATCAAGATCATGGCGACTATTGTTGGGAATTGAGTGACTCGCTCAGGAGCCCTTCGCTACCACTTCCAGGTCGACGTTTGCTATTGTTTCCTTTCGATGCTTCCGCAGACAAATGGTCTTTCGGATCATCAGGAGTGATGACATCGTCGAACTCGTATCCTTCCTCAGGCTCAATCAAGGTGTCCATGTCGGATGAGTGTTGTAAGGATTTGTCGGATGATTGCCAGCGTCGCTGTCGACGCTCTTCACCGGATGTCTAATTCGGTTCCCACAGCTTACGTCCACGTCCGCCACGGACAGGGCCGACGCGAAGAGAAGGACGGGCGAACGAATCGGGGTCAAGGGGCTGGGATGGGTCATGACGGGGCGCAGGCGGGGCGCGGAAGGTCGGACCAGGAGGGACGTAGGCTCCACGGGGCGCAAAGTTACCGCGGCCTCGGAAGGGTGGTGGCCCTCCACGAGCTCGAGCTGGGATATGTCCACCACGGCCACCGCGCGGAGAGGGGTGCTGGTTTGCACGGCCGAAATCGTTCGGGTCGAAGACACGCTGGTTATTCGTGGTTGCTGCCGGGCCGCGAGGGGCGCGCTGGAACAGGACGACGTCTTCGTCATCGGAATCTACAGCCTTCGGCTCTGGTGTGTAGCTCGACTTGGGCCGCTCCGCTGCTTTGGGCGCGATGGGAGTACCGGTAGTCTGAATCTCTAGCTGCTGCAGGGTCAGATGGTTCTTATACTCGCGATCCTCACGCGCAACGGCATCACGGAGCTGCTCCAAGCGCTTTGCGCGAACACCAAACTTCTGCGCAATCGCTTGCTTGATTGGGTCGTTCGTGAGGAGGATAAAGGACTCGAGAGCGGCATCAGGGTTCTCTTCCTTGTTAATGCGCCATAGGATGTGACTGAAGAGGGGTTGCAGATATACAGGGACGGCGCCCTTGGGTGACGTCTCGGCGCGGGGAAGCTCGCTGCTGTTCCGCGCAGTGCGATCCGGCGACTCTAGGGCGGCGGCAGCGGGCGCATCCTCGTGTTCGAGGTCTTGCGCTGCCTCGATGTCCTTGCTATGGAACGCCTTCGCCGAGTCGGGCGATCTTGGCGGCTCGTCCATGCTGTGGGTAGAGCTCATGGAGGTGCCGTCAGACACATCAAGCGCATTGAAGGAGCTCTCCAGATCCTCGTGGTAGTCATCCTCGTCGGACTCGCTCTCTTCCATGGACAGCAGCGTCTCCGGCAGCAGGAACTTCTCCACCTCGGCCCAAGTTGTGTATGTTTCGTCAACGCCTTCGATGTTGACTCGGTCCGCTACTTCCCCCGACGTGATCTCGTCGAGCCACTTGACGGCCTCGCGTGCATCGGCGCTGACGCGGTCGGCGCCGTTCTTGAGGCGGTGCAGCTGGGTGAGTGCTAGTCGCACAGTCAGTGGTGGCTGCCAGTCATACTTCCCGGCGCATACTGTGTAGTGGGACGTAGAGGCGGATAGAGCCCTGCGAAACCCATTTGCGAATGCCGTCGCGGGTGCTCTTCTTCACGCCAGCAATTAGCGCCGTGTCGTCGACGATGCAGTTGAATATCTTCCGCTTGGGCGGCTCCGGTGCGCGCATGGTGGCTTCCGACTTCGCAGTCCGCGCCGGGACGGTATTGCGACGCATGTTAGGCAGCGCGCGTTGCCAGTGGAGCGGTTGTCGGTTGTCGTGGTATATAGTAGTGAGCGAAATTTGAGCGGGCGATGTGTGTTGGTGGTGGATTGCGAGCCACCTTTGGTCCCTGACGTCGAAGCGCGGGTTTGTTGGGCGCCAGAACCATAAACAGCGGCGCGCTGTCTCAAGGCGTGACCATTCTTGTGCCGCGGGTTTGTCGCAGCGCGGGGGCCGATGAGTCAGTATGGAGCATGGCGCATGGGGTCATAGTCGGGCGAGGGTGAGGAGGTTGGGCTGGTGAAGCTTCGGCAGTGCATCATTGTCACTGAGGTGCGCAAAAGTGGGGTCTCAGCCACCTCAGCCACATTCACGAGAAAGCCATGAAGTGGTGACACATGTGCATCGAGACTGTTTCACACATAGAAAACACTTTGTAGCAACATGGCTCGATGGAATTGTCCCTTCAGCGCTGCTGGTCAGTAGCTCTCCACTTCTGCTCGTCTCTCTCCTCCCATGTCCGGCATCCACCCCTTCGGCCTCTCAGACCCGCGCACAGTGAGACCATACAGCGCCTTCTCGACCTTGTCTACACATTCCCGCATCACTGGCATCTTCTTTGTCTCCAGCTCGTACGCAAACTTGGACCCTCCCGGCGCCTCGAACATCTCCAGCTGCAGCCGGATAGCTCTGAGGTCATCCAGAACGGTCCGGGGCCTTTGCGATTCTGGAGGTGCTGAGCTTTCCTCGTCAATGTCCATCTTGTCGCCCGCATCTTCTGAGCCGGGTTCTTGCTTCATTCTCTTGTTGGAGCTCTGCTTGCCAGCTGGTAGTTTGCCATTGGTAGCCATAGATGTGACTGAGAACCGCATCAACTCGCCAGTCATGTCGCAGATGCCAAGGATGTAGTCTTCTGGTGTTAACATGACTGGTGTGTCGGGACCACCGCACATGGACGTGATCTTGGCCTGTGCCTCCTCATGTGGAATGACCGACTGTGTCTCCAGATAGTGGTGAAAGCTCAACGCTTCCATGAATTCTTGATTACCGCCAGTGATGTTGTGGGAGTAGCGATATGCATTGAGCCCTTGAAGATCAGCTGCGATTGCTTTGTACTGGTCCTCGATGATTTTCCAGTACGATGCGTTGTTCTTGGTGACAAATGCAGGGACTGGCTGGCCCACATTGCGAACTCTGGCTCAAATCAGAATATGTCAATGTGTGTGAACTTGCGTGAATCTGCTGACCGTTGCAAAGTGAATATGCTACGAACATGTTAGTCCAGATTCTTAACAGATTGAAGAAGCTTGCTACATCTTCTTCGAGGCCGCAGTGATGTCGCGCGACGCCTTGATGGTCCGCTCGCGGCGATCATGATGTTCGTCCAACTCTTTGCGGAAACCCTCGAACATCGTCACGAACGGCGATGAACTCTGTTCTGGCTTGCCATCCGCCATTGCTTCGTCTCTTGTTCTTTTGAAGGCCATGACTTCGAGTCGGTGTATTGAAAAGCGATGTCCAGCAAACAGCTAATGAAGGAAGGCATGTCCGCTTGTCTCCTTTGAGCCTAGCCGCTTTCGGCTGCTCCTTCCCCTGGAACAAGATGTGCATCGCGCATCGACAACGCGCCACTCTTCTCATCAGACATCGTTTGAGCCGCACTGTCGTTGGCGTTCCTTTGTTCAGTCTTTTCTTGTGCACAATTTCGCTGTTGAGGAACCTGTGTATCACCTCGCGGGTCTTACGACCAACTGGGAGCAATGGCGTTTTTCTCCTTTTTCAAGTCTCCACGTGCCGTTTTCTCAGCGTCCATTGCTCTACGAATCACATTCCTACTTTACGGACTCTGGCAAGATGCCAATTCGCCTATGAAGTACACAGACATCGACTACTACGTTTTTACATCAGCCGCGCGCTTCATCTCGAATGGTCAATCGCCATATGCCCGAGACACTTATCGCTACACGCCGCTCCTAGCCTGGCTGATCTACCCAACCGTCTGGCCTGGCAGATTTTGGTTCTCGTTTGGAAAGATCTTGTTTGCCGTTGGCGATGTGGCAGCAGGTTGGATGATGTTCAGAATCTTGAAAGAGTACAGGAAAATGGGTGATGAGAGCGCATTGAAGTTTGCGAGTATCTGGTTATTGAATCCGATGGTCGCAACGATCAGCACGAGGGGTAGCTCTGAGGGTCTTCTGGGAGTCTTTGTCACGGCACTACTATGGGCAGTCCTTGCGAAGCGCATCGCCGTTGCAGGGTTCCTTCTTGGATTTGCTGTTCATTTCAAGATCTATCCTTTCATCTACGCAACTTCCATCGTATGGTGGTTGGATGATCAAAGACTTGGGAAGAAGGTAGGTGGCAAGTCACAGGCGGCCTCATCACCAGTCGATCAGATCATGGCTTTCTTGAACCGACAACGTCTCGCACTCGCCGCGTACAGCCTTGTCACATTTTGCATCCTCAACGCAGTAATGTACGTCATGTACGGCTGGCCCTTCCTGGAGCACAGCTACTTCTACCATCTCATCCGTATCGACCATCGCCACAATTTCTCGCCCTACAACACGCTGCTCTACCTAAACTCCTCGCCTCATGCCAGCTCTTCATCCTTCGAGCTTGAGCGTCTAGCTTTTGTGCCGCAACTGCTTCTCAGTGCCGTCTTCATACCGTTGGCTCTGGCGAAAAAAGACCTACCGAGCACGATGCTGGCGCAGACCTTCGCATTTGTGACATTCAACAAGGTCTGCACAAGCCAGGTGAGCAATTACATCTGCATCAGTTGTATAACCTAACCAGACTTAGTACTTCTTGTGGTACATGATGTTTCTACCATACTACCTACCCGACTCCACCCTCCTCCGATCACCAGCCATCGGCATCTCGGCACTCGCACTCTGGATCGTTGGCCAGGTCGCCTGGCTACAACAAGGCTTCCAACTCGAGTTCAACGGATACTCGACCTTTGTCCCTGGGCTCTGGGCATCAAGCATCCTATTCTTCCTAGTCAACGTGGGGATCCTCAGCATCATCATGCACGACACGAAATGCAAGAGTAGAAGTGAAGTCAGCGTAGCGACGAAGAGATTATAACGAGCCTATAAACCACAGAGTTCAATACAGAACACACAACATTACAACTCTTCTCTCTCACCCCTCAACAACCGTCCAAAAGCACCACCTTTCTTCCTCTTCAACTCGCTGAAACTGCCTTGCTCCACGACCCGCCCCTTGTCCAGCATGATCACATGTTCCGCAATCGCCATCATCTCCCTCGCATGCGTTATAATGATAACCGTCATCTGCTTGCGCACCTCCTTACACTTCCACCCACTATACCCACTGTCCACCCCACGACCCACCTCCTTCCCGAACCCGCTTTCCCACTCCTTACCCTCCCACAACCCACCCGACCGCGACCGCGGACTTAGCGGCGGACTCCCCGGGCTCTCCGGGACAGCGTCGCCACTACGTACCAATCTGCGCACTGTGTCGCGTATGATACTCGCAGACGCCATGTCCAGCGCACTTGTCGCTTCGTCCAAGATCAGGATATCGGGATCTCGTACGAGGGCGCGCGCAATCGCGATGCGCTGGGCTTGGCCGCCGCTTAAGCCTGTTCCGCCCTCGCCGATGAGCGTTTGATATTCGTTTGGTAGGCTGTCGATGAATTCGGCGACGCCTGCGGATTCGGCTGCGGCGCGGATGTTGGCGAGACTTGCGAGTGGAGAGGAGGGCGATAGGCCGTAGGAAATGTTTGCTGCGATGGTGCCGGGGAAGATAAGTGGGCTTTGTGAGACGATGGCGAGGCGGGAACGTAGAGAGGTGGTGTTTAGGGCCCGTATGTCCTGGCTTGATACAGTAAGAGCGGGGGTGGAGGCGGTGATGGTGGTGTCGGGTTGATATAACTTCAACAGCAGACTTGCGACCGTACTCTTGCCGCTGCCACTGCTTCCCACAATCGCCGTGCAGGTGCCTTTCTTGATTGTAAAGCTCACGTCCTGTAACACTTGCACGTTCTTCCTCGTGGGATATGTGAAATTCACCTTATCAAACACCACGTCCCCAGCCTCTTGTATCTGTACTGTGCCAGCAAGTTCATGCGAATCTGTCGGCAAGCGCGCAAGCCTAAGCAACCTGGATCCCGCTTCTCTTGAGATATTGACCTGCGTGATGTAATGCGTCATATAGTTGACATGATTGATACTCAACATCAGCACTAGAAACGTCTCGGTGATTTGCCCGACGCTGTACTGGTTACTCGCGACCAGCACCATGCCGTACCAGAATAGCAGTACAGCGACGAACAGGGGCGCGGCGATGTTGAGGCCAAACAGACTGCCCGAGTACATGGCGCGCTTAATACCGACGTTGACCGCAGCTGTAGTGGCGTGGAGATACTTCGCGCGGAAATGAGCCTCGAGATTCAAACACCGGACGGTGCGAATGTTGACGAATGTTTCATGCAGGACTGTTCCGACGGCGTCGTCGGCTTCGTTTGCCAGACGTTCCCAGTGGCTGCTGATCATGTTGTATCCTTTTGTGACGACGAAGAGCACGGGTGCAGTGGCGATAGCGACGAGGGCGAGTTTCCAGGCTGTGATCAGAGCCCAGGTTAGGGAAATGAGGATCATGAAGCCGATCACGGTGAATATGCCGGCGAATCTACCAGGTAGGTTTCGCGCTTCTTCGGAGAAGTGGTCTAATGTCTCAGCCAACCTAGATAGACTGTTCTCTTCTTGGTCAAAGAACTCCCTGGGCTGCAGGAGGATGCGGCGCATAGCTTCGACTTTCAGTGCATGTGCCCAAGCCTGCGCGACGCAGTCCCCGAGGTAAAATAGTAGGTAGCTTGCAATTCCGTCGCCAATAGCAATGCCGAGGATGGCCATGGACCAGGTCAAGGTGCGTTTGGAGGTCGATCCGGGCATGTAGAAGGTGGCGAGTAGCTGGCTGAAAACCCATGCGAATGTAGGGATTGCGGCGGCGTGGACCGCCGCACACGAGAGGGCGCAAAAGAGTAGGATGCGTGAGGTTGATGGAAGGACGGGCCAGACAGATTTGAAAATGTCCATGATAGAAAGAGAGTCATTGGGGAAGCCTGCTCCTGTCTCGTTGCGAGACCTCAAGCGCAGTCTACGTCGCAACATCTGACGCTTCGACTGCTTCCTGGGTTGAGGCATATATGATGGCTGGCTTATGGCAATCGAAAGGCGTTGCGGGTAAGCATTGGCGTAGCTGATGCGTGACCCAGGCATGGAAGAGGCCACAGACAGCGGCCGTGATCCATATTCTTTCGCCATGGACAATGGTCGGTTATATGAGATGACTCCTGACATTCGTTTGTGCTGCGATGCCCGTGAAGGAGGTCTGGAAAGTCGTTCTCGTTGCTGGAAGCCTACTGGGGCAGTCTGAGACATGCCGAGAGGTAGCTTGAAGGCGCCGTGATTTGTTTCGACGGATGCAAGCTCTGAATCAGCTGTGGTCGCAACCTCGTCGTGCTCACGTGTGGTGAAGCGCTTCTCCAAGCTTCCCATGACACCTCCTGCAAAAGAGTCACGACCTTTCTTGAGAAATGGTGACAAGACATTCTCTCCGAACAAGACCGCGGACATCGGGCGATGCATTGGGCTGTGCAAGTTCCATGATGTCTCGTCGTACAGAGATATAATCTCGTCCGCGTCCTCGCTATAACAGGATGAAGAGTCGCTGTCGCTGTCGCTGTCGCTCATGTCATCTCCCTCATGCACGGAAAGTAAGGCTTGAAACGCGCCATGTTGGGCCTCAAGCTCTTTGCGATATCCTTCTTGAACCACTTGCGCATTTTCCATCAGATATAGGAAGTCATCAGACTGTATCTGAGAGATGTCGTGGGTTATAACAATCGTCGTCTTTCCTTTGCGCCACTCTCGTATGGCCTCAAGGATTGCGGCACGCGTGACGTAGTCGAGGGCGCTTGTTGACTCATCCAGAATCAACACAGGAGTATCGCGCACTCTTGCACGAGCCAGTGCTAGCCTTTGCCTTTGTCCACCACTTAGCGAGCTGCCTTTCAGACCGAGCTCAGTGTCTAAGCCGTTTGGCAGGCCCTGGATTATGGCATCTAGCATCGCGAATTGAATGGCATTCCTAACATCTTGGAGACTGATTGTCTCTCCAGGTTTTCCAAGCGATATATTATGCCGGATGGTGTCGTTGAAGAGCACGCTGTGTTGTTCGACGAGTGTGACGTTCTGACGAAGCCACTGCACATCGATCTCGCCGAGAGGGAGACTGTCTAAGAGGACCTGGCCTGACAAAGGTTGATAGAATCGCACCAGGAGCTGACCGAGGGTACTTTTGCCAGATCCGCTTTTTCCAATGACAAAGGTGGTTTCGCCGGCTGGGAAGAAGAGTGAAACGTCGCGAATGGCAATCTCTTCTGCTCGTGTCGGGTACGAAAATGTGACCTAAACTATTAGTACATTCAACAGCAAGCACCAGATGCTTACCATACCTGTCGAAATTCGATATCGCCTGAGCATCTCGAAGGCTTGAGAAGGCCGTCCAACTCTTGGCGCTGATCATTTGCCGATATCTGATTCATGAGGAGTTGCAGCCGTGCCCCAGCGACCTTGCCCTTTTGCAACACGATGAGTTGTGGTAGGAACCCTGCGATGCATTGTATTGACATTAAGGCTGCCCAAAATGTTGTGACAACTTGACCAAGGTCCTTCTTTCCCGCACTGATCAGGTGGCCGCCGTAGAAGAAACCTTGTACGAAGACGCTGAGTGTGAAGAACTGCATGGCGCCAATCTGCAGAGAGCGTAAGTTGGCTACACGCTTGTACAGGCCTGCAGCAAGTGCGGTAACCTTCTTGAACGTTTGGAGTTCGTGTTGTTCACCATTGAAGCACTTGACCATCTCGATACTTTGGATGGCGTTTGCGAGACATTTCAAAGCGAGCTGCAGCTTGTCCGCTTGCTCGTTGGCCCTTATAGAAAGTCGATGAGCCACGAAAGATTGGACGAGGTAAATGAGCGGAACGCTGCAGAGGATGACGAGTGTCAGGTTCCAGGAGTAGTAAAATGCTACGCCGAGAGCTGACAGACCCGAAACAATGCATTGAGTACCCTCTCCAAAGGGCGCAGAAACTGATAGTTGCAACTCTCGAATGTGCCTGCGTGTATCAGTCATCATCGCATACAAGGTCTGTTGCCCACTCACATTTGTATAGCAGGCAGGAAGGCCACAGTACCTGTCTCTCGCGTATCGTACCATGCCATATCTTTCCTGCTCAAAGCATCGAAGATTCTATTGCGCGCACTCCTTGCTTGAAGTTCGCCAAATGTGAGAAAGAAGAAAAAGTAGAAACTGTTCGCCATCCAGTTGAGCGCGGCCACACCCATGAGAATCAGACAATATCTTGTCACGCCGCTGCGAAATGCTGCGCTTCCGATCTTGCCAGCTGCGAAGTCTGTATACTTCTGAAAGATGAGACCGTACATCACCGCAAAGACAGGAAGTGATGCCGCAGCGATGAGGGCGCTCAGTAGAGCACCAGAAAATATAGGCAAATGCTTCTTCCTGGTGAAGCCGAATAGCGCCTTCCAGCCGACCTGCAATATGTAGGCTCGCTCCTCAGTCGTCTGCGCAGTGCTCTTCTCCGTCTCATCGGTACTTTCGGATGCTGTTGGTGGAGCCATGTTGGCGGAGGCGTGCACCGGGACACAAAAAGTGCGGATAGAGTTGAAATCGACAATCGCAGCGAAACACCGGCAACATACTGTAAATTGTGCGAGAAGTGAGAGTAAGGATTTCCAGGCTAGGAATAGTGTACGGCTAACATGCGACTTTCGTGATGCTCTGGAAGAAGTGCTTTCATGGATTACTTTGTTCGGCCTTAATATTGTTCTCTACATCGATAGTCGCATCCGAGGCTGGGCCACGAATCCCTTGCACAACCCACAAAAGGCTACAGAGCGGGGTCCTCATACATCGTTTTCGTCGAACGCGCATATGCTGGTCATGATCTGTGTCGAATTGGATATGCGAAAATGTCTGAGCTGGAGACGTGGGTCCGCAAATCCTGCAACTTTTATACACTGACTCTTCCAGCACCAGCTACCTACTGATAGTGTTCTGAAGGTGTCGTCGCATGTCAGCGTCCTAGATAACTATGGGGCATATTTGGAAGGCTGCGGAAAAATGACGTCTTGGTTGGCTGGGCCGTGGCTGCCAGGGTGCGGTTGCATGGCAAGGAATGCGCTGCAGCCTCAATCGCAGCCACTGTATTCTTCGGGTAGAGCAAGCTGTGTCAGCATGCTCTATTTGCTGCCTGCCTGCGCCTTCTCGTGTATCCAGTCATTTAGGCCCTCGCGATTGCTGGAGCAGTCAGTATGAGATGCAGAACTCACTGGCCGTCTGGCTTACCGAGCAATCTCAATGGCATAGAACTGCATGCGAACTGCGAAAATCGTCTCGTTCTCGCCATACTCAAATTTGGGATTTGTCCGGATGACGGTGCCGAAGTTGAAGTCTTCAATCTTCTTCTCGTAGGCGTTGATGAAGGTGCGCCATCGCTCCTTGCCCTCCTTGCTCTTCATCTCATCTTCGTCTAGTGTGGCTTTTGCGTCGAACTCGGGGAATTCCTTCTTGAAGTGCTCGTAGATCTCGTCGTCGCATTTGGTGAGGCGTAGCTTGGAGCCAGGCACTTTCTGGAGAATGCTCCAGTACGTCTCGATGTGCTGTACGACTGCGCGCGTTCGTCAGCGACGCAGGTGAGGAGGTGGAGTTTTTCTACCTTTGATTGCGAAAGCCTTCTCGATCTATTGCAGTAATTAGCTACAGTCACACAGGTGGGCCAGATGGCGGTGCGTCGTACCTCCTCCGTGTTCTCCGTATCCTCGGGATTGATGGGTGCGCCTGCTGGTCCGGTCAAAGACATGGTGGCGTATAAGAGTAATTATACACGAGCGTCGAATGAAGTATAGGTCTGGGTAAGGAGCAATAGGCGGAGGCGCAAGGCAGTATATAACAATCTTGGGGCACGAGGCGAGGCTCCGTCATGCCCCGCCAAAGTTTTGGAAGGAGCCAGGTGGGGCTGACTCAACCTCGAAATTCCAGCACCTCCTCCTGTCTTCCACGCCATGCCAAGTCTCCATGTGAGTCTCTACGAGCCCTTCCAAGCCGTCGCTGACCAACATGCCTAGCATGAGTGTACCCGCGTACCGGTAACAGCTTTGGTCTCCTGTGGCGCCCTGCTTGTCGCCGCAGAGGGACCATTTCTGCGCTTCTATCACAGTGAGGATTCGCGATATATCGCGTCGGAACGCGCTTTTCGGTTCCAAGCTGTGCATGGCGTATCTCTGCACTCGATAGAGCACGATGGACTGATCAGACTGGTTGCATGGGGCGGAAAGCTTGTCCGCGCCCTTGAAGTGGACCTCGTTCCTACAGCTCCTCACGAAGTGCACCTGGAAGTGCATTGGTCTGATGTCGCGAAAGCTTCGGATTGGATACTCGACTTGGCCCCACGCCCAGAGACACCCGACTACAATTCTGATCACCTCCGAGCCACATGCGTTGCCGTCACCGCCCACAACGCTCTCCTGCAGGTCAACATAGATCGCTGGCCCAAAAGTGTGGAGAAACATGCGCATGGGTCTAGCACCGTTCAGCTGAAGTCTAGGTTGACTTCTCCAGACAGTGCTTTCACTCTCTCTGTCCTGGAGCTGACTTCAAGCTCACGTTCGATTCTGTACTCAGCTCACTTACTTTGGGAGTCTAAGCACTGCGTGTTAGTGGCAGCGGGAACGGCATTCGGAGAAATCATCTACTGGTCTTGGAACGCGGAGCCGGACTGTGAAGCGAGTTCTTCGGTTCATCGTGTCTTCCTGGGCCACGAGGGGTCCATCTTCGGCGTGCGCATCTCCGAAGAACTCTCCCAAGGATGCGGCCAGAACTTGAAGCGCGTTGTTGCAAGCTGCAGCGATGACAGGACGATTCGCATCTGGGACGTCTCAGATATTGTAACCAACGTCAGGCATGTAGTGCACTCAGATCATTCTCCGGAAACTGTGAGGACGCGCCACACCGGCTTTAGCAACGCAGCATTTGACGTCAAGCCATTTTCTAGCTCAGAATGCTTGGCCATTGGCTGGGGACATGTGTCACGCGTCTGGACCTTACGATACCTCGAATCGAGTTCCCACGAGAGTGGTCTCTTGCTACTGTCTACTGGGGAAGATGCATCCTCGCGAATCTGGAGACTAGATGATAACAGTGGAACGGGAGCCGATCTGCCGTACAAGCTGGTCCAGCAGAATTGCGCCACATACCACAGTGGTAAAAACCTCTGGTCCAGTAGTGTTTTTCGTGGCGCTGTTGGGCTATCTCGTATTGTCTGCGGTGGTGCCGATGCCAAAATCACGACACATCCGCTCACTGTAAGGAGCAGAGCCCATGAACTTGCAGTATTCGACCTCATGTCACTAGCGCGGCTTGACTATCTGCAGCAAGGCGCAGATGCTTTGCAGCAAACCCATCGGTCTTCTAGAATGGCCGAGTTCTTCCGGAGCTACAGCTTCCTCGATCAAGACTCCTTCTTGCTCACTACTAACTCAGGTAGAGTCTTCATCGGAACCATCACGTCAGACCTAGGCTCCGAGTCATCATACGTCCTTTCAGCCGCAACGTTCGTAGACCAGCTAGATGACCTTTGCGGATACTCCTTATGCATCGGCGAGCCTGCGGCAGGCGTGGCGTTCGTCGCTGGTTCCAAAGGTTCCATCTACGTGGTCTCCAAGCTCTCTGGAAAGTGTTCAAAAGTGACCTCAATCACTGGCAAAATTGGAGAAATGTTTACTGCGGGCGTTGTCGATCTTGCTGGGCGTATAGTTGCCCCACTACTCGCTACAATCGTTGGAAAGCGGATGGCGAACCTCCTTTACGTCGATGTAACTGAGGACTGTGAACCTCGAACCGTACGGGCTGTCGACATGCTTATACCAGAACAGCTGACTGGCACGAGCATCACCAGTATGACGATCACTGTGACATCAGATGAACACGTCCTCTACATCGGTTTTCGACGTGGATCTGTGGCAGTGTACAGGATTCGAGGCGACCAGTCAGAAGCTGGCGATGGTGCGACACTAATCAGAGTTATCGAAAATGCCCATGGACATGAAACGGTCACTGCTCTGAGCTGGAGAGCATCTTGTGACGACGCTTCTGCAGGTTATCTCATTTCTGTTGGAAGAGATGGACGTCACGCTATTCATTACATAAACATGTGTACGAACTCGGTTGAGCTTGTCCACAACCTGACGCTGCCAATCGGTCCCAACATCGAAGGCATCTACTTCCATCAAGACCACCTCATAGTTCATGGGTTCTCGAGCAAAAAGTGGGTTCTCTACAATGTCACAGCCGAGAGGGAGATCATGAGTGTTGAGACTGGAGGGGCACACAGGAGCTGGGCATTCAGCCCGAGTTTGACTTCCAAAGGCGGAGGTACACTCGTATGGACCAGAGCTTCCAGTATGCATATATGCAGTCAAACAGGCCCCAACCACAGCGTAGTCCGACCTGGTAATCATGGCCGGGAGATCAAATCTGTGGCAATCTCAGGAGGACTATCGAGTCGGCTTATTGCGACTGGTGCAGAAGATACCGACATCAAGATATCTGAGTATACTGAGGGCGAGCTTCTCTGCCACAAGACGCTGCGGAAGCACACCACAGGTATTCAACATTTGCAATGGTCGGCAGACGGCGAGTACCTCTTCAGCAGCGGCGGTTGCGAGGAGTTTTACATCTGGCGCATACGGCAATTACCATTGGCCATGGGCGTTGGTGTTGTTTGCGAGTCGGTCTACTCACCGGAAAGCGAACATTCGGATCTCAGAATCATGTCATTCGATGTGACGTATCACGAAGCAGGGTACAATATCGCCATGGTATTCTCAGACTCAAGCCTCAAGGTAAAGACCTCTTATTGTTCGCATTCTTTTAGCATTGACACGTTGCAGGTGTATCGATATAGTCCGAAGGCTGCCGTAACATGGTACCCAGTTGCCAAGGGCATTTACTTCACATCATGTCTGATGCAGTGCATGTTTATCAACTCGGAAAGCCTTTTGACAATAGGCACGGACGGCCATGCTGTTGTCTGGCCACTTCCTTCCGCGAATCCTACGGCCTCATGTCTCACCTTGACCTGGCAGCAACCTCTCCAAGTTCATCAAAGCTCTTCAAAATCTATGGCTTCGTGCCATGTCGACGACTCTCGAGAGCTTGTCATTTCTGGAGGCGACGATGGTAGTCTAGCTATTCTTCTCCTGGATCGAGTGTGGTCGACAAAGTCTGGAGCGACCGCACACGCCAGCTCGCCAGTACTTTTGAGCCGGGCTCATGCTTCTGCTGTTACGGCATGCGCAGTCACAGTTCACAAGTCTTGTTACTTTGTTTTAACATCCGGAAACGATCAGTGGGTAAGGTTATGGCAGATACAGATCATTCATGAAGGCGTAGCAACAGGACCGGGGAAGAGCGTAGTGCGAGTATCACGAGTAGGCAAGATGAAGACCAATGTGGCTGACGTATCCAGCATCGCACTCTTGGATTCTGGAGATTCAGAAGCAAAAGCGCTGGTTTGCGGGGTAGGGATGGAAGTCGTCCGTGTAGCGTGGGAACGCGGAATATGATATCGGCATGCATAAGAAAGTATCATCAAATGAGCAACGTGCCCTTCCACCTTCAACACTGCATCTGTGATGGGCAAGAGGTCCGCTTGTGATTAGTCATGGTGTTTAGCGCTAGTCCTAATTCTGCGGTCGGTTGGCCTGGCGACGGCTCATGCAGGCAACACGCGCTTTGACAACAAGAGCTCGTACCACCATCGCCTCCAACACATCTTCAACACCCCACTCAAGACACCACGACACACATTCGACACTGCGGACATCGATAGCACAACATGGTCGCCACACGTCGCGGTGCGAAAAAGGCCCCAGAGGTCGCGCCTGCGCCTTCCAACACGCTGAGTGCCCCCCCCAAGCGCGGCGGCAGGAAGAAGGCCGTCGTCGAGGAAGCCACCAAGCCCGCGCCTGCCACCACCAAGCCCACAAAGGCTACTGCCACTAAGCGCAAGGCGAAAGCTGAGCCTGAAGATGTCGAGCTGCCTGCAGCCAAAAAGCCAGTCGCCAACTCCAAGGCCACTCGCTCCACCAAGGTCGAGACGAAAGGAGCGCCCAAGCCAGCTGTACCCAAGAGGGCCACGCGCGGCAAGAAGGTCGCGGAGCCCGTGATCCCCGAAGAGCCAGAGACGGTCGAGGAAGCGCCTAAGCCTGCCACCACTCGTCGTAAGGCTGCAATGAAGAAGAAGGCCGCACCCAAGGTCGAGCTGCCTCCGGTCACCGAAGAGCCATCGGTCGAAGAGCCCGTGGCCGAGGAAGAGGCCCCCAAGCCAGCACCGCGTGGTCGCAAGGCCCCAGCGAAGAAGGTCGCAGCTATCAAGGAAGCCGTTGACGAAGAGCCTGTCGCTGTTGAGCCCGTCAAGCCTGCGGTTCGCGCGCGCAAAGCCGCTGTACCTAAGCCGTCATTGCCAGCACCAGTCGCCGTCAGCAGGCCTACGCGTGGTCGCGCTGCCATTGCCGCGCCTCAAGATTCACCGCTCAAGAAGCCGGCTCGAAAGCCAGCGAAGAAAGCTGCTGCTGTTGTCGCGAAGCCAGAGCCCGTGTCTGCGCCTGCGCCGGTCGAAGAGCCTTTCTCTCAGTTCCCTGGCTACCCGTCTACGCCCGCACACATCGTCGCACCTCTGACGAGCCAACAAGCCCTGGCTGAGCTTCCAGGTTACCCAAACACACCCGCGCATATCCTCGCGCCCATCTCGAGCAAGGACGCTTTGGCGGCGTTGCCCGGATACCCCAACACACCCGCTCACATCGTTGCGCCTATGAGCACAAAGGCAGCGCTTGCTGAGCTTCCCAGCTACCCGAAGACACCTGCTCACATCAAGGCTCCCATCTCAGTACAGGCTGCGATGGCGGAGCTGCCTGGCTACCCCAAGACGCCTGCCCATATTACGGCCCCAGTCTTGCCCATGAACGTCGACAACGACGAGGTCATGAAGGACCTGTCCGAGTATGTCAACACACCTGTTCATGTGGATGCTGCCATCTCCAACGAGGAGGCTATGAGGGAACTGCCCAGCTACCCCAACACCCCAGCGCACATCAAAGCACCGTTGACGACAGAGGATGCTCTGAATGAGCTGCCCGGCTACCCCAAAACTCCTGCGCATATCCAAGCACCCATGAGCTCAAGGAAGGCTCTGGCTGAACTGCCCATCGATTGCGTCCAGACCCCAGCTGCTACTAACGTCAGGACGCCTTCGACTATTGGCCTCAGTAACCTTCCCGCCGATTGCTTTGCTACGCCCGCCCACGTCTCATCGCCTGTCTTTGCTGAAGAGCCTTCGAAGCAGCCCACCGATGGTCCTCAAACTCCTACCCAGATTGTCTGGGGCGTCACCAATCAAGAGGCGTTTGAAGAGCTCCCACAGTACCCCAAGACGCCAACGCACATCGCCGTGCCCGTCAGCAACAAGGAGGCTCTTGCCGAGCTTCCCAGCTACCCTACCACGCCCGCAATGGCGCTTGAGCTTGCCGTTCAGGAAGAGATCACCGCCTCTGTGAAGAAGCAGACGCCCTCGCCCTCGCCACTGCACCGAGCCATGCTGGCTGATATTTCCTTTGAGTTTGCCGAGTCGAGCGAGATTACCGACTACGATCCCATGGATGTCGACGAAGAACCATCTTTGGCTGAGCCTGCGCCTAAGCTCCAGCTCGCACCTGTCCAGTTCAGTGCCACTCGTCCTGCTCCCGACCTGGCCTCACCTAAGAAGTCTGCGCTCCGTTCGCCCCAGAAGTTCGAGGCAAAGACGCCCAAGAAGGCGGTCACCTGGGACGACAAGGAGGAGAGCGACCTGTTCCTGTATGATGAAACACGTCCACTCCAGGGTCTGACGTTCTTTGTTGATGTCACTTCCAACGGTAGGGAGCACAACTATGTCTTCATTCAGCTGCTCGAAGATCTTGGTGCGACAGTGCCTAGGCAGTTCGAAGACGGCGTCACCCACGTTCTCTTCAAAGATGGAGGTGTGGCTACTCTGGAGAAGGTCCTTGCGTCCAAGGGAGTCGTCAAGTGTGTTAACGTAGGCTGGGTGCTTGAATGCGAGAGCAACAAGAAGCTCGTGGATGAGGCTCCTTACCTCGTCGACCTCTCACCCGCTATGCCCAAGTCTCCTTCGCCGGCAAAGACCCTCAATCCTTTCACACCTGCGCGCACGCCCTCTAGGTACGCTTTGCCTCCGTCTTCGCAGTGCAAGAGCATCCCCACCACCCCTACCAGTTCTGAGTTTGATCGCTCTATCAACATGGACGACGACAAGGAAAACTCCGAGGTTGGCATCTTCTTCCAAGACATGCTCGGCGTCAAGGGTCAGGCTCCTCGTACCTGCCCGACGCAGAAGTCATCCGTCCTCTTAAGCCGCTCAGCTATGAAGACCCCTTCCAAGCCCAACTTCCTGGCGAACAGTCCTGTCAAGCCTTTCTCCACCACCAAAAAGCGATCCCATGAGTCTTCGTTCTCCAACGTCTCGATGTCAGGTCAGCCGAAGAAGCTGCGTCTCCTCTAGACGTGGTCGCTCTTCTCTCAGATCGGTTGTGATGGCGTTGGGTCGGGTGGTGCATTAATGAACGGAGTCCTAACGACATGCATGCATCGGCGTGGTCACGGAGTTTGCAGTGTTTTGGTGTTTTTGTTTCCCCTCTTGTATCAAGCACCAACCGTACGTCCTCCACTCCCCTTCATCGCGGCTTGAGCATTCCCATTGCGTTGTAGCCTCCCGCTAGGGATGGCTCCCGTGGGATTGCAACATAGCCAGGTGAAGGGTCGGGTGCAGGTGTCGGCTACTGCTTCTACAGTGGGCTGCTTCTTTGTTTTCTGTGGCATAATAATGGTTGGGCGGATGGATACCACGGATGGAATGACTGTACATGACAGTTGGGCGTTTGTGGATACCCTGACCAATGGTCGCAGATATGGTTCTGCTCTCCGTGACCTACATACGATTAGGAATGACTACTTGAAAAACATTCGTGCGATGTCCGTTGACGTGAAGTGTGCATGCACATCACACCACAAAGCCCGTCCATCCACCTTCCCACACGCATTCCAATCTGCTACACCACAGCCCCACAAAACCAACAATCACAATGCCCTTCTCCCTCCCTAAGGGCATAACTATATACTATACTAATTCCTGCTCGACTATCTTGCTCATTTGCTTTGCTCTATCTACCACCGGCGGCGCTTCAGGTCTGGGTGCTGCATCCGCCTCGCACTTCGCCTGATGCAGCTGCACCTCGCTCGCCCTCCCAGCGCGGCGGAGAACGTGCTCGGCTGCAAGTAAGCACTCACTGTACCCATAGTCATGGCCTCGAGGATGTTTCTTTATTCGAGCCGAAGTGCTAGTCCCTGGGACTCAAGGATCAGTCCTAGAACCTCACTTCACGATCGGGGGCGTCATTGTGAAACGGGTCGGTGCGAGAATTCTACACTAAGCTGCTGGACATTGAGTTCAACCCGAGGGTTGAGTAGCGTCATCGATGTATTATCTACTGCTTCTTTCTCACTTGCATCACTCGCTACATGAGCGCTCTCTCTTCACTCGCCGTGCGCGTAGGTCATGCTGCGACCAACAATCTTAGATCGAGTACTCGTACATGAGCGCGGGTATGCGCGAGAACACGCTTGGAATGCCCAAGCCCAATGCGTGCGACAAAAGACTCCAATAACCAATTTTCCACAATGCAAATCATTCCTGGTCGTGCGCCTTCCATGTGTCCTGCCCATTGGCCTTTGGTGCATGCGCCTGTCTGCCGTCGACGTCCGAGTCCCCAGCTTCGAGTCCACAGCTAATTGTGCTGTGTTCGCGAGTAAAATCCTTCTTCTTGCGTGCCGAAAGGCGGTGGTCTTGATACGACGGGTCCCTGCGCGCTCGTATATTGCGTCTCCGGCTCTGGTGTCTCCTGGCTGAATCGCAGGATTTGCTGCATGACCTGGATATCCTGAATGATCTCGTTGAAAGCATCTTGGACCTTGTGCAGCACCACGTTGCGGTTGTAATCTGTGCGATGCCGCCATATGGCATCCATGAGCGCGGCGTTGATCTGCTCGAGTTGTTCGAGCGAGCAGCCCGACGTCTGTGCCACGAGCATCTGATGAAGAGCAGTGAGTTGTGCTTCGTCGAGGAGGAGTTGAGGCTTTGGCTCCTCATCATTGAGAATGGCACCGAGGTTGGATGTATGCCGTGGGGGAGCTGGCGCAGCCATCGCGTTATGCGGTTGCGAAGATTGTGAAGGGTCTGAATTGGACGGCTGACTGCTCACATAGTGCCCTTCTATATTTGGCGAAATGTTAGTTTTAGGCTCTGGTGAGAGGCGAGGAGAGAGATGGAATCGGTGTTGGAAAAGGGTTCGCGAACCTTGCGTATCAGGGATCTGTGACCCGCCTGCTTGAGGCACCATCTCCTGAAAGTCCGGAAGACCGGCTGGAACAGCACCATTACTACTTTGTGTGTTCGATTTCACATCGGAAGAGCGGTTCGATGTCTTTTGACCAGACGTTGTCGTCGATGCACTGTTGTGGTAGTCGTTCGGATGCGAGTTTGGCATCATGAATGTTCGACCCGACGCCTGTGATTTTTGTGTTTGCGTTGCTTGCGTGTCGATCCTGCTTGGTGTCTGGAACTGAACATCTTGTTGTGTGTTCGCATTCAAGTCCTGGCTGTCTGTCATGTGTGTATCGTCGTCTTGTCGTGAGGGCACAGTGGAGCCATTCTGGTGGCTTTGTTGTGCACTCTCCTCCCCACTCACACCGTTAGACAGTGCGCCTGCGGGTGGTGGGCGCAATGGCGTCACCGGTGGCATAGCTGAGCGTCCTGGGACAGGTTCGCCGAGTATGATCGGCCCTGATGTTTCTGTGGTCCCAAGCGACTGCTCTGGTGGAACATTTGCGATCTCTTTGGTCGCTTCCGTTCCTTCGGCTTGAGCCTTATCCAGCTTCTCCTTCGCTTTTCGCTGTCTCTCAAGTTCTCGCTGGTAAAGAGCTT
>TARA_R110002003_G_scaffold41_23_pt1 | contig 45423 bp, 43 predicted proteins | sample TARA_R110002003 | Tara Oceans TARA_R110002003 (sample SAMEA4396441) | marine metagenome | biome: Westerlies Biome; feature: [SRF] surface water layer (ENVO:00010504); material: water (ENVO:00002006), including particulate matter (ENVO:01000060) such as... | depth 5 m | reverse complement strand
AGCGTCTCAAACATACAGAGCCGGTACATTCATCTCAAGTTTGAGCCAATGGTAAGTCGAAATTCCTACCTTAGCACAACTCGTCTGACCGTGCCCAGATCCTTCACGTTCTCACGGGGTCAACACAGCATGCCCAGCGCGTGCTCACAGCAGCCTTGAGTGCCGGCTTCCGAGAAAGTGGTGCTGTCAGTCTAGGCACAACGAAAAGCAGTGAGTGCACGCCCATGGTAGCAGTACGATCAACCGGTTACTCATTCGACTCCATCATCGGTCATCAGCATGAGAGTGGTCAGAACATTGCCCTCGTCGATGAGCAGTATCTCAGGACCTTGGTTACCATTGCCAATGACCGGTTCAGAATTAACACCGAGCGCATATCACGTTTCCGCACAGCACTTATGGAGCTATTCCAGCCACAAAGTACTGGTTCAAATTCTGCAAACGGAAAGGAATGGGAAGACGCGGATGCGAGGCGCCAGCGGAAACGAGAAGAAGGTCTTGCACGACGGCGAGCATTACAGGCGGAAGCGCCTGAAGCCCAGAGCCCGGTACGGGACGAGCAGACCGGCATGGATTTTGATAACCACATGTTCCAATGATAGTGCGTCATGACGCTGTGAATACTTATTCTCATGACACATAATCACAAGTAAGGGTCTCTGTTCCATGATATCCACGTTGCTCTTCAACTAAACTATGAAGCACCACACCCAATGTGACCAAGTGCGCACTGAGGGAATATCAGATATCCAAAACCACGAAGCATCTTCCTGCATCGACCAAACTCCCAAACCCTCACCTAAGACCCTTACAGCAATCACTCCCAGTCCAACCCGCTTTCAAACCGGTCAACAAATCGATCCCAGCCCACAACCGTCGTGTCTACCTCAAGAGTTGCAGGACGCGGTGTCCATAGCTCATTCTGCGCAATGAACTCGGCGCAAGATGGGTCGATGCCCGGATTCGTCTCTGAGGCTTCTGGTTGATGAGAGAGCACGATTGAATGCGAGCTATCCAAACGTGAAGTGGTGTCCAAGTCTATCACCTCCCCTACACCTGTACTGTTTTCAGTCGGTTCGGGAACCAAATGTACGTCGCTGAAATTTGCGAACAGTGTTTGGTTTACGGCAGGTGGTGACTCGCCATCTGCATCGCGTGTCGAACGTACGCTTCCAGCGTCTTGCTCGGGGCTTGAGTCTTGCGCGGCAACAGGTGGTGACTCGCCATCTGCATCGCGAGTCGAATGTACGCTTCCAGCGTCTTGCGCGGGGCTTGAGTCTTGTGCGGCAACAGGTGGTAACGGGTGGTCCGCTATGAGTTCACAATGCACACTTCCTGCATTCTGGACGTTGCTTGGATCTTGCGCGGCGACAGGAGATGAGTCGACCTCTATGTCGACGCCTGACCGTGTGTCCTTTGGCTTTGACACGCCATCTAAGGAGCTTTCAACCCGTGCCGGGGTTACATCACTCGTGTCATTCTCGCTCATTGCAGTCGCATTAAGGAGATCGAAGTGCGTGCGACCATGAGTATCCATAATCTGCGGGACCTGACCTTCTCGACGTGGGCTTTGCAGTGGAGATGAAGGATGTTGATCGGCATGCTCCAAGTCTCCAGATTCCTTTCCTACAGAATCATCAACCTGGTGGCTAGTGCTTGGAGATTGCGATGACGAGCCATTGTCGGGAATGGATGGAGCCTGAGAACTTGAAGCCTCCTCAAACACGGCCGCAAGTGCTTCAGTCGCAGCCGCGAATTTGTAATTCGCCCCCACAACATAATGCCGTGCTGTGTGGCCCTCGATAATGCGCGCAATGTTCCCGGAACCCAATGATGACGTATCGGAAGAGTCTGAGTGATCCTGCAATGCTTGATTGCCACACAGCTCTTCCATGTCCGTAATGAATTGAGATAGAGCGGAATGTGGGGGCATCCATTCGATACCGGTAAAACTGGTTTCTTGTGGTCTAGAGCCTACTGACGTAGAGCCTGTTAGCAATGGAACAGTGGAACAAGCCGTGATTTATCTTGGTACAAAGTAATAAATTGGCAATGCTGCATACCTTGTCGGGAATCCGTTGCTGCTCCATTATGAGATGGTATGTTACCACAATCTAGCTCCTGGGATGGATTGTGAACCACATAATCACTGGCGGCACTGCTTGGAGGCTCGAGAGGATGTTCTCGGGTGACGGAGATGGTAGAGGCTTTGGAAGAGGTCTGCTTGCGTTTCGTGAAACGATTGCGTGGCCATGAAGCTGGCTCATGACTAGACCCTTCTGGCCTCCTTGTTTTAGAGAACAAGCTTCGGGGCGACCGCGCTTTCGACCATGATGAACGAAACTCCTAGCTGTCAGTCGCGCGCCTGGTGCATATCAGTTCTATGCTCGCAGAACTTGCACCAAAATCACCTACTGCTTCCCAGCACGGTCACGGCGACGGCCTTGATGGTTGGGTTTCGTGAATCGGGTCGGGCAAAGAAGCAAGGACATTCCGAGATCTGTATTGTAGACGATTTTGCAGTGAATGTGGTGCTTGCAACGTGCTTGGGACCTGTGCAAATCAAGATAGTATGGCAAGATGAATTAATGAATGTGATGGCGGAAGGGAACAGCGGAAGAGATAGTGCGTTCATGTAGCGATGGCGATATATCGATGTAGGAGGGCGACATTGATCGAGTTGCTCTAGCCTTGGCTTGTCGCCCTCAGGGCGGCACCTCCTTCCCATCCCAGTCCCAGCACTTTCCCCGTCCATCGACTCCCACCTGCTTGACCACGTCAATCAACCTCTCGGCTACCCAATCTCTTTCGAACAACTTCTCCTTCTTCACATTGCTCCAGAAGTCCTTGCTCAAACCAGTCTTGACAGTACCGGGATGCAGTGCTACTGCCATTGCGTTGTCCCCAGAAGCGGTTCGCAAGTGATTGTCGAATGTCTTGACAAGCTGATTGACGCCAGCTTTTGATGCGCGATAGCTGTACCATCCGCCAAGTCGATTGTCGCTAATGCTACCCACGCGAGCGGACATAATTGCAGTTGTCGCAACAGCAGGGAGCCCTTTCATCTCATTGCTGTCACCATTTACAGAGGCGCTCTTCCTGGGAAGGAAAGGTGAGAAGTGCTTAAGCATCAGCATTGGACCAAGCGTGTTGGTGCGGAATGTCAACAACGCATCATCAGCATTGATCTGAGTCGGCGACTTTTCGGGAAAGAGCAGCCCTGGCACTAGGAATGCGAGCTGAAGCTGATGTGACTTATCACCAAATTGCTTCTTGCATTCCTCAGCTGCATCAGCGATGGTCGATTCATCTTGAACGAGAGTCAGAACGAGATTTGTGTGGACGAAGAGTTGCACATACCCAGCACATCAAGCTTCAGAACCTTCAATCGCCCCTCGTCCACATTATTTCCGGAAAGTAACTCATCCTTCAACTTATCCAGGTCTTTCCGAGCTGTCACAACGACTGAAGCGTTCGTTGTCTGCAGCACACGTTGAGCTAGAGCAAAGCCGATGCCTCGCGACGCAGGTGATATCAACGACCATGGAGGCATGTTGGAGGGTGTGGGAGCTCAACAGGTAAGCAAGCCATGTTCTGATCGTTGCTACATGTCAGTTAGGATAGTTTGGTTCCGACGCGATCGACGATGGCATACTTACTCTGCCGATCGACTAGCCTGATGCGGGCTAGCAATGAGCCTTACATGTTCACCCCGTCGTGCCCGTCTTCGCATTGAAGTGAAGACGGATTTGTAGCCAACCGTTTCAAGTCCTTTGGAAAAGAGGACTCGAAGAGTATGCATTTCTGAGGCCCTTCCCTACAAAGTGGACACTATCTATGTACGACTGCATCGTTAATCACTGGATTTCGAGAGGCGGTATGGTGAGCATGAGCGGAGTATCGGGGCTATTGTTCCTGCGATGCGAGAGGATGGGATGACGGTGGTTGAACTGGAGGTGGATGAGCGGACGGAGACGGGAGAGTTGGTGAGTAAGCTGCAGGGTATGCTGGCTTGGAGAAAGCTGTTGGTTAGAGTGGAGACTCAGCTCCATGCTTTGGAGAAATATAATCCCTATAGCTTCACTGGCCACTTTTTTCTGATAGGCCCGCCCCATTTCATCAACGCAAATGGTACTGGTGTCACAAGGAGGGCCAGTATGCCCAGTAGTGTGTTGCCCATTCCCAGTCCCAGCGAATCGTATACGGCGGGCCCGACAAGTGGAAGGAAGGCGCCGAATATCGAGCGCGTGACGACGAGTGCTGCGACTGCGGATGCTGCCGTTTCAAGGAAGGCATCCACAGCATATGTCTGGCAGGGAACGAATATGCCCAGCATTGCGAACCCGAAAGGTATAAACGATAGACAAGGGACGATCCAGTGGATGGAAGATCGCGCAGTCCAGGCGTATATGAAGAGCGAGATGGGCATGAAGGGCGCGAAGTAGATGCAGTTTGCGAGGCGCATCTCTGCTGAACCATAGTTAGTACAGGACATACGTGCTGCAAGCGCGATACGTACGCTCAAAGTGACCACCATTCTTTTCTCGTAGGCGTACTACTGTACTATCGTTGTATTTCATAATGATGCCAAGAGCAATCTAAAAATGATTAGACTATACTTAAAACTTCACGTATTCTTATACTCACAAACATGCCAACGCCAACTGTGTTTTCAAATCAGCCTCTGCACATGAAGATAGGACATCGCTTTGTGTGCTTACGACCGAGATATGCAAGTCCGGTATATTGGACTTCGAAATGGTATGTGTCTTGAAAGACACCGGGGATAGTTGTGAGCATCAAGTCTACTATGATCAGTGTTGTGGAATTCGCGAAAAAGTTCTATACTTACACAGAATGCCGTAACACGTACTAACATAAAGCGCGACAATGAGAATGATCGGTGACCTGCAGATAAACTAGCAGCAACGTCAGTGCAATTTCTATGACAGTGTATGTCGCCAAACTACCTTCATTGGCCTCAACAGACTGCGAGCCAGGAGCTCACGAGGCGGTAAGCGTATTTCGAGTTGCGAGCGAAGATCATCTCGACCCAATTCTTTGCTTAGACGTCGCGTCTTCCTCTCCAAGATGGTGGGGTGATTGGAATCTTGCATGAAGAGGAACATCAAGATGTTTAAAGGGACAGTGGCCATGATCATAATCCAGTACGCCCATCGCCAACCCAGATACTGCGAAACGAAACCACCCAAGATGGGGCCCACTACAGTAGTGTTAGCAGCATAGTGTAAGTTCTGGAAGGCTTGAACGTACTGATTGGAGCAACTGCCGGGGTCCCAATGACGATAGCTGACGCGGCTGCACGCTCATGGACTCTGAATGCGTCCCCAATGCAGGCTGAAACAATCGTCATGGCGGCAGAGCCGCCAATTCCAGCGAGCAGACGCATTACAATCAAGCTGGGCATGTTCGGTGCGAAGGAGCATCCCAGAAGGAAAGCATTGAACACAATGCTAGAGCAGTTGATGACAATAGGGCGGCCATACAATTCAGACAGCGGCGCGAGAATCAAAGGACCGATCGCATAGCCTAAAACGTATATGGAGTTCATAATGGTGCCTACACTCTTGGAAGTTACTCCAAATTCCTCCATGGTCAGTCCAGTGCCTGGTGCGCTGAGCGAAGATATTGTCGGTGAGAAGGTAGTCATGAGGATGACCCAGGTCATGAGCATCCATTTCTTGCCCCAAGTCCAATTTCTGAACAAGTATAAGCCTTTTGGGGTTTGAAGGGCTTCTACAACATGTGAACGACTCACTGAGGATTCTCGGGGTCATTGTCATCCTCCCAACCGACCAGTCCATTGTCGAGGTCCATCAACACCAAGACACGGTCACCCGTTGCCGAGGCTGTTGCGGGAGACGAGTGGATCGAGGCCGCCTCGATGCTCTCGCCGGGCGCAGCGGCAAGGGTCTTCTCCATATCGACTTCGCTACTTGCTGGGCTTTTCTCATCGTGTGTAGGGAAACTCAACATAGTCTGGGAAGATTGAGCAGACATAGGCGGTGAATTTCAACAAATGGCTGCGGAAGGAAAACGGCAGAAAGCAAGCTAGTGGAAATAAGTGTACGAGTCTCGGCATTACACGCAAGTCGAGTCAAGAGTTGACGGAAGTGCTTGAGAGCGATCAAGACGGATAAAGTGATCCGTTCATACTGAGGACGCCCACATACCTACCTAGGTATACATAGTAAAGGTAACAACACGTTCATCTTGCCCATCCAATCTGTACGTCGCATCTTTGTTTGAAGCATGATATTTCGGTGCACGAACACACCTCTAACGTGCTCGGGACATGGCTGTAAGGCGTGAGGGCGTAAGGAGGAGTGTAGGGCGCGTTGGGTGACATCATCCCGAGGTCGGGTAGACATTCAAGAGCAAACAGCAACGAAGTGCATCGGTAGTGGCTTCCCAGCAATCCCGTCTCTAGCCATGATGCAAATGTGCTGAAAATAAGATTGACGACAATGGTCAAATTCGATAGCGATGTACGAGGAGCTTAATTGTGGCGTTGGGGTTACCGCTAAGGGCTATGTTCTTGTTAAGTCAGCCCTGCGAACTTTTTTGGCCCCACAAAACCCTCACGCTTCACCCCGCGACACGTCCAGCACAACACGCGCAACATGGAGGACGACCGAGCAGCCACGAACCTCGGCCCAGAGCTGGACGAAGATATATCAGAACAACCAGCAGCTGCACCCAAGCAGCCTAAGAGGCGTTTCGTGGGTAGGAAGACAGCGGAGAAGGCGAACGAACAACAGGCGGACTCGAACGCGAATATCGAGGACTCCAGCGCGATACAAGGTGTGAGGCGCCTGCCATCAGGACATGAAAAATATAGGTATTAATAATGAATCTTATAGTTGCCCAACCTCGCCGTACTGCCCGCGCGTTGAACGCCCTACCCGATTCCATACTCCACGACCAGGATATCAACGACGCCATCGCCCTTCTACCTCCAAACTACAGCTTTGAGATCCACAAATGTATCCATCGTATTAGGACTTCAGGCGCAAAGTCGATAGCTCTGCAATTCCCAGAAGGACTGTTGCTGTTTGCGACTACCATCTCCGATATTCTGACGCGCTTCTGCCCCGGCACCAGCACGCTCATAATGGGTGATGTCACATATGGCGCATGCTGTATAGATGACTACACAGCAAGGGCTCTGGGATGTGATCTACTCATCCACTACGCCCACAGCTGTCTCATACCCGTGGCCGTAACCAAGATTGCGACCCTATACATCTTTGTGTCGATCAGCATCGACACGCAACATCTGATCAACACCATCACCGAGAACTTCCCGGCTGGCAAGACGATCGCGCTCGTAGGCACCATCCAGTTCAATGCTACAATACACGGCATTGTGCCAATCCTGCGAAGAGAAGGTTACAATCCGATTGTTCCACAGATTGCTCCACTGTCGAAGGGCGAGATCCTCGGCTGCACTTCGCCGTCAATGGCGATCACGCCAGGACAGCTCAACGCAAAGGGGAAAGAGGAGGAGGTACCGGATCTGATCTTGTATCTTGGCGATGGACGCTTCCATCTCGAAAGCGCCATGATCGCAAATCCTTCGTTGCCTGCCTATCGGTACGATCCGTACTCACGGCGGCTTACGCATGAGACTTATGAGCACGATTCTCTCTACGATCTTCGTCGAACAGCTATCCTCACAGCACGGAAAGCACGTAGATGGGGCATTATCTTGGGCTCGCTAGGTCGACAGGGAAATCCTCACACTCTGACACTCATTGAAAATGAGCTTCAGCGTCAAGGCATCAAGTGTGTGAATCTCCTCATGTCAGAGATCTTCCCAGGAAAGCTGGCGATGATGTCGGACGTCGAGGCGTGGGTACAGATCGCATGCCCACGTCTGAGCATTGATTGGGGTTATGCATTTCCACGTCCTCTTTTGAGCCCATACGAGGCGCTCGTTGCACTAGGCGTAAGAGATGCGCCTTGGCTGGAAGAGGAAGGCGCGCAGCAGAGGAAGGGAGACCGTGAAAGAAAAAATCTCTACCCCATGGATTTCTACGCCAAGGAAGGCTTGGGACGAACAACTCTTGAACGGGTTCGTGCGGCTGAGGTAGACATCAGAGGTTAGGCGGGCTTGCACTAATCACATGTGCTGTCGACCAAGGATGCTAGGTTGTGTACGATGAGTGCGGGACTCCCCTTCACTTCATTACAAGCACAGACTCTGCCGAAGGTCTGAGAGGTGAGCCATGATAAAAGGGAACCCGGATTCCACTCAGCGCATCACTTCTACTTAATTCCACGCGGACCGCAAGTTGGAGACTCAGCGTCAGAGGTGAAAGCAGCAATCACGAACTTTCTGGAAACAACAGTGAAACATCCCGCCCGCACAAAGGTGAATCCCAAGATCAAAGCCAGCGACAGGTTTGCTGTACAACACTCGCTGCGCTACATTAGGATTCACACCGCCCGCTGCCCGGGCCATCACAGACCCACCTCTATATCTTCCACAACGCGATCCGACAGAGCAAAAATGTCTACACCTCCACTCCAACAGACCACACCTCGCCCAGCAATTGTTCAACCTCAAGTCGCAAGCCTCGCGCCACTCGTGCCCCTCAAGCGACAACTTTCTGCATCAAGCGAAGAGCTTATTGCCAATATCAAAAACGAAATGGGTCCAGATACAGTCATGACGACAGCCTGGGTTGAACAGTCTCCACCTCGTTCAGTCCCGGAGTACTCAGAATATCGTTATGGTGTCTTTGAACACTATGATCCCGAGGATCTGACCAATGAGAGTGCTAACCTCGTTCACACCGCAGCAGACTTCACCACGGCCTACAATATGCTACACCAGCATGCTGGTGAAAGGATCGGTCAGCGCCCGGACTGGGGCAATACTTTGACTCAGGCCGCGGACAACAAGTTCGAGATTCTCGGCCATGACCATGAAGTTCGCTTACGCTACGAAATTGCTCTCGTCAACGCTTCAGGATCCAACGCTCAGGGCAAGCCCATCTGGACGCGTGTGAACGACAAGCTCGAGGAGGCTACAGTTGACGCCCCGCCTGAGCTTTACATCATGGACATTGACCTCGACTGCCACGCTGAGGACACGAAACACTTCATAACGGGCGCATACCACAGCGTGGCGGAGGCGAGCAGTGCTATGAAGGCAGCTGCACATGCCTACCTCGATAAGCATGATGGCGCACGACTTCTGGAACGGCAGATCGAGCTTGTAGATGAGAAGGGCGTTGTTCACCAGCGCTATTCGGTCGGGCCTGGTAGATACACGAACAACCAGCTCATGACTGAGGAAGCATGGCTCCAGCAGCAGGCCCAAAATGCTGCACACCTTGTTACCCCAGAGCCATCATCACCCGTACCTGAACCGGCCATTAACACAGCTGCGCCACGCCCCCAGGCTGCCGCCAAAGCCAAGCCCAAGCCCACAGCCGTCGAGACACAAGACGCCCGCATTTGGTGTACCTGCCGCCACCCGGACGACGGAACATTCATGCTCGGCTGTGAGAACGACGGTTGTCCTGTCCAGTGGTACCACGGCGCCTGCGTGGGTGTGTACGAGGAACCAGATGGCGCATGGTTCTGTCCTGCTTGCGCTCCGACTCATGCACCCCGGCAAACGCGTAGACAGTCAGTTGCGAAGAAGATGCCCAAGGGCAAGACGGGCGCTGCTGTGAAGAAGGCCAAGGGGAAGAAGCGCAAGACAGGTTGAAGTGGTCAGGCGGTGTGCAGCAGAGATGGAAATGTTTGAGATTGGATGCCACGTCTTGAGATGAGATTGGTAGCGCTTGGATATGGAGTCTGAAATGCGCAATGGCCTTGAATTCAGTCAGACACGAATGAGAACACGTTCTAATAATGGAAATCCCGCCCCTGCACGCAGTGACAACCATGGACATTCACATCCCTCCCAAGACCTTCATCAATCTATTAGTCAATCAGCTTCCCGCCTCAAAAAGCACCCAATATTGACCAAAACATACCTCTTTACAAACTTCCTCCATGTACATCACCCAAGCCCATTCATCCTCATCCTCATCACTTCCCCAACTCCCCCCTACTCGCCCCTCAGCCTTTTCCCCGCATCCTCACATCACTTTCCCAGCCCCCGACCGCTCTTCGACCGCTTCAGGCCGATAGTACTGCGCCGGCGTCCTGATAACGCGATGCAACAACCTATGTCCAAAATACGAACTGAGCAGGAACAAACCAATGATGGCGAGCGTGACGGTGTCGAACATCGCGGTGTTTTGTTGGGGACTTGGTCGATCCGCTTTGGAAAGGGCGTAGCCTTGTGCTGTATTGTGTTGTGATGTGATGTGATGTGTCCGAGACGACGACATGAAGAGGTTGATCGGTCGAGGGTGCGTGGTGCTTTGGTTGGAGGGGCTGTGAGGATGATGTTGATGTGATGTGATGAGTAGATGGGTTTGTTATGTGATATGAGTAAACGGTACGGCTGAGCTTGATGGACGTACGAGGGAGGGTGAGTGAGACACTTTGCACGTGCACGTAAGCACGGCAAGGATCAATCTGACAGGTACAGGTACCATTTTGGTAGGGCGCACTGTGCCTCAATAACGCGCGAGGCTTGGATCCACGCGTCCGGTGCCGTCGGACCTCCGGCTCTGGGGTCGACCATATCGTATGTTTGTGTGGGTGTGGGGTGTGAAACCTGTGGGATCGAGCGGTTTAGTGCCGTTCCAATAAGTATAAAACTGCGGTGGATAAAAGAGCATAGTCCAGCGCGGAATGGGGTATCATATTCGCTTATACAAAAAGTCAAATCTCGACGGTGCCAATCTACCTTGTAGCCAGACTTGTACCTGATAAGACGTCTTAGTCGTCCAACTCGGGTTGCAATTCATCGTCCTCAACCATGTCCGGGTCTATCTTGGTGCCGAGGTCCAAGTCTTCTAAGAACGTGCGGCCCTTCAGCTCCTCTGGCAGGTATTCTTGCTTCACCTTGCCGTCCAGGTAGTGCGGGTTGTATTTGTAGTTCTCGCCGTAGCCCATGTCCTTCATCAGCTTCGTTGGCGCGTTGCGCAGGTGGTGCGGAATCGGCAATGCCGCGACGCCCGGTTCCTTGAGCGCTTCCATGGCGTTGTTGAGGCCGCGATATGCACGCGTCGACTTTGGGGCGAGCGAGAGCGCGGTCACGGCATGCGCTAGGTTGATCCGGCACTCGGGCATACCGATCTTCTCGCAGGCCGAGTATGTGGCAGTCGCAAGCGACAGTAGGGAGTTGTCTGCCAGCCCGACGTCTTCAGATGCAACTACGATAAGCCGGCGGGCTATGTACCTTGGATCCTCGCCAGACTCAAGCATTCGCGCTAGGTAGTAAAGCGCTGCATCAGCGTCGGATCCTCGTATCGACTTGTGCATGGCGGATATGCTGTCGTAGTGCTGGTCGCCAGCGCGGTCGTACACGAGTGTCTTAGTAAGACTCTGCTGTATCTTCTCTTTCGTCATGTCTGGGTTTTTGGACAGATTCATAGCGAGATCGAGCAGGTTCAGGGCAGTGCGGGCGTCACCATCAGAGAAGCGTGCAAAGTATGCAAGCATATCCTTATCCAGCAACGGCGACGTGCAGTTCTCTGCGGCCAAGGCCCGCTCGAGTATGCGGAGCAGGTCCGGCTCCTTCAGGTCATCCAAGGTGAAGGTTCGACATCTCGAGAGCAGCGCGGAGATGACCTTGAACGACGGGTTTTCGGTCGTCGCGGCAATGAGGGTTATCGTGCCCGACTCGACCGGCCCCAGGAAGGCATCTTGTTGCGTCTTGGAGAAGCGATGCAGCTCATCGCAAAAGACGATGGTCTTTCGTCCCGTGAGCTGCAGGTCCTTCGCCGCCTCGCCGAAAATCCTCCTGACCTCTTCCAGCTTTGTGCTTGTGCTGTTGATCTCAACAAACCGAGCCCCGGAGGTGTTCGCAATCAGACGCGCGATGGTGGTCTTGCCCGTCCCTGGTCGTCCCCACAGCACTATTGATGGAAGTTTGCCCTCGTTCATCATCCCTCGGAGGATGCCATGGGGTCCCACCAGCTCCTGCCCACAAACGTCATCCAGCGACGTCGGTCGCATACGCTCTGCCAGTGGCATAGCATCCTCGACTGCCTTCAGTCGCCTTGCCCGCTTGGCTGCGACAGGGGAAGGTGCATCGCCATTCTGCCCTTCTGCGACGTCGTCATGTGATCGTTTCGCGCCTGGCGGCGGCGGAGGTGTCTTTGGCCGCTCTGCTATGCGCTGTGTGGCCGCGGCGAGAGGGGGAGAGGACGTCAGATGGCCATTGCCATTCTTCTGTGTGGCCGGCGGTGGCTTGCGGGTGCTGGGTGTGAAGAAGCTGTGCGGTCGGCCCGGATTGGGCGTGTTGGCGTCCTCTGGCTGGTCCAACAGATGGTCTTTGCAGTCGCTGTCGAGGTGCTCGTTGATGCGGTTGTCCTTCACGGGCTTGCTACAGACGGGACACTCAACCATAGCGACAATGGGTGGACAAGCACGTTACGCGACGCGACGTAACGCGACTGCCGCTATCGGCGCAAGCTCGGGGGGCGCCCGCTTGATGACGGCATACCACGGCCTCACTGAAGCACGCAATTGTCGCTGACGGTAGTGGTGCATTTGTCGCACACTGTAAACTTCTTTCGCAGCTTGCAATGAGGAGGATTTTGGTTTCCGCCTCAAGAAACCTCAGCCCTTCTGCAGTCACAGCACCCACGCGAGCCCAGTGCACCGCCCCGCTGCGAGCCATGTCAGCCACCACGCGACGAGAGGACCCCTTCAAGCCAGCAGCAAGAGTCGCTGGGCAGAAGCAGGATGTCTGGTGAGTCAATTGACCTATTAAACGCTGGGTGTAGCTCACACAGCCAGGTCCATCGTCAACGAAGCGGCGGCAGCGTCGCCCGTGCAGCCCATCGTCAACATGGGCCAGGGCTTCTTCGGCTACAACCCTCCCAAGTTCGTCCTCGATGCTGCAAAGGCCGCCCTCGACCAGGTCGACTGCAACCAGTACTCGCCCACCAAAGGCCGCCCCCGGTTAAAGAAGGCCATAGCCGACGCCTACTCGCCTTTCTTTGGGCGCAAACTCGATCCTGAGAAGGAGGTCACAATCACGACCGGCGCAAATGAGGGTATGCTCAGCGCCTTCATGGGCTTCCTCGAGCAAGGCGACGAGGTCATTGTGTTTGAGCCCTTCTTCGACCAGTACATTAGCAACATTGAGATGCCTGGAGGAAAGGTTGTCTATGTGCCCATGCACCCACCAAAGGACGGCGCAACCAAGACGACCTCAGCAGCCGAATGGACTCTGGACATTGAGGAGCTAGAAGCAGCTATTACACCAAAGACCCGTATGATCGTCCTAAACTCTCCACACAACCCCATTGGCAAGGTCTTCTCCAAAGAGGAGCTCCAAGCCATTGGTGACATCTGCGTCAAGCACAACATCATCATCCTGTCCGACGAAGTATACGACCGACTATACTACGTCCCTTTCACACGCGTCGCTACCCTATCACCAGAGATCGCTAAGCTTACCCTGACAGTCGGCTCAGGAGGAAAGAACTTCTACGCCACTGGCTGGAGGGTAGGGTGGCTCATTGGCCCCGAGCACCTCATCAAGTACGTTAGTGCAGCACACACCCGCATCTGCTACAGCAGTGTGTCACCACTACAAGAAGCAACAGCTATTGGATTCGAACAAGCCGACGCACATAACTTCTGGGACGAGTCCAAGAAGGAGATGAAGGCCAAGATGGACAAGTTCACCGCCATTTTTGATGAGCTAGGCTTACCTTACTCCGATCCTGAGGGAGGATACTTTGTGCTGGTCAACATGTCGAAAGTGAAACTACCGGACGACTACGAGTTCCCACCACATGTTGCGGAGCGACCACGGGACTTCAAGCTCAGTTGGTTCTTGATCAAGGAGGTCGGTGTTGCAGCGATCCCACCAACAGAATTCTTCACACCCGGCAACGCACATATTGTTGAGGACTGGCTGAGGTTTGCCGTATGCAAGAACGACGACATTTTAGAGACAGCCATGGAGCGGTTACGGGGGCTGAAGAAGTATATTCAAGAATAGTCAAAAGAAATAAAACCTTTTACGTTAAGTATGTAAAATAATGTCCCTGCACGTGCAAGGGAGCAGCCGGGCCACTGCACTCCATACTACACTGCTGCGGAAGTGGCCGTATACGACTGTTGTTTCCATCAATGCGACAACAAAGACAGTCATTCATCATGAACAAAGCCATTGAGCACATGTCTCCCTCAGCCACCTTTATCTCTTTGTCTTACAACCCAGCTCGCCCCCTAGGTCACCACTACGAGGCTTCTCTACCGGCCACGACACGATATATAGTCTTACTATTGTTCTTGACCAAGCTCCACAGGTTCACTTTCAACAACAATACTAACACCCAATCAAACAGACATGCTACCTTTCCAGGGACCCACATTGTCTCTCCTCTTCCTTTTCGCAACCCTCACAGCCGCCCACCCCCAAGAGCACGGCTCTCCCAACCCGCCTCCCCCCTCCCCAACAATATTCGATCCCGCCCCCTTCGTCCAACCCATCTTCAACTCCGCCGCCATCTCGTGGGCCCCCTGGGTCGACCCAGCCCAACCCACACCTCCCCCTCCACCACCAGTCGCAGAGCCCAACTCCTCCCCCGGCGACATCTACATCTGCACCGCGCCCGACTTCCTCGACACGACCTGCACCTACGTCCACAGCGTGACGTACCAATGCCACAACCTCGCCGACTTTGGGCCCGGGCTGCGCAAGAATCTCACCTCGATCCGCCCAGATAAAGGGCAGTTGTGTTTGTTCTACGAGGACGACGGGTGCGTGGGCAGGGCGGATTGGTTGCGGTGGCCGGGCAGCGCGAATATGCGCGGACGCAGGTTTGATAAGATGGTGGCGAGTTGGCGGTGTAGTGATGATGATTGTGCTGGGGCGCAGGATGTGGGTGGGTGTCATGAGAATGCGGATGGGAGTCCGAAGGGAGGGTAAGGGTTCAAGTTGGGGGTGGGTTCCATTCATTTGTATTTTTTTTTGTCCGATACTTCCTGGGTGGCAGGACTCGATACCTGACTGGCTTTGTCGCGGTCGCTGTTGAGTAGTCTTGCATCGTAGCTGTTGCATGTGATCATCTGCGTTTTCAAGTCGAGTATATATCTCCTTACGACTTGGTTGAACCGCTTCTTTTTTAAAAGTCACCATGTCCTCCTGGACATTCGCCTCATGATCGGGCAACTGTGAGTCAACGAAACTAGCTGTCATGTGGAGCTTTCGATGGATGTTATCAAATTGTTCGAGAGTTTTGCGAAGTCTTCACAGGTCATTGAGAATTCTGCTCCGTTTTAGCGCTCAATAAATCATGACATTATTCGTAGTGGTAATATTCATTCGTCATCGTCATCATATGCCTCCCTATCCTTGAACACTAAAAAGTCAGTGGCTTCGTCCCCCAACACCTTCTGCCATACTTCCTTGACATTGTCGAAGGTGGAGTCCTCAAAGGCGAGGTCCAGCGATGGAGGAGGAAAGCGTAATACACGATTGCTTTCTACTGGTAATTGCTCTGTTCCAGATGTTGGTAGCTGCTGGTATTGCGCGGACCACAGTACACTTGGTGTGGGGGACACGTCCACAGACGAGAGAAGGGCATTAACGGCTTCAGTAAGTAGAGCAGAGCCGCGCTCGCCACTTAGCGATGTCGATGTATACAAGATGCCTGATGTTGCGTTAGGCACTTGTTGAACAAGAAGAATGCATAAAACAACGTGAAGAGAAGTGCCGTTATCAGGTTGTCAGAGGATAGTTATCGTCAAAGAAATTCAGACAATGTAGATAAGTATTCATAGAGTGGATCATCATAACAGCAGGTAGACAAAAGAGAGAGTGAACTTACATTGACCTGTCGGACACTCGCCAGTGTCACTAGCATGCACGAAAATGTGGACTGGAGGAAGCTCTTCGCCCTGCGTGTTGAGCGACAGGGATCCCGAAGGAAACACCACTACAGCTGAGGCGGGCGCAGGCGCTTCTTCGGCGATCGGAGGAAACAGTGGCGGAAGTGGAGACGACACAATGGTGATCGACCGGGAATGCGTTGGGACAGATGCGCCGGCAGAGCTTCCTCCAACGACCCATTTCGCAGTGACAACCTCGCCGTCTTTCAGGCGAAGCTTTACACGATCCGCAGCAGTTTCTGCGTCATCAACGGAGGCCGATAAGCCTTTTCCAAGGACATATACTCCTCCGCCAACAGCACACGCGCGGCACGACACCTGGCTGATCTCAGCCAAGCCACCCCACTTAGGTATGACAGCTCCAAAGCCGGGTCCAAACACGCCGATAGACCGCAGATGTCTTGCAATCCGTGGGAGAGCGTATTCGGTGGTTGTCAGACTCGAAGGCGACGATGAGAGTGTGAGCGCCATCAGAGGACCTTGAAGGGCAAGTGGGACCTTGAACTGTTGCGACAAGAACGTCGGGAAAGGCTGCTGACGATGTTCTTCCCAGAGCTCAGTTTGTTCCTCGTACTCGCCAATGAACCGCAAGAATTTCATCAAGGCGCGCTTCGCCTTGAAGTTGAGCTCATGGTCCTGAAACACATCCTCTCGACCATTGGGCACTTTCAGAAGCTTTCCGTGGGGGCTGGACCCGCCAGACGCCGAGGAGCTTTCAATCCCGGCATCTGTAGCGTAAACCCACCAGCTGCCGACAGCAAGGAAGTCAAGCTGACGGTAGACTCGAGAAGAGACTAGATATTCGAGGAGAGTCGAGCGAGTGTAGATAAGCTGTGGACTGAGCGCCAGACTGTACGCTCGCGAGAACGACAACGCCGGCTTCGACGTGCCCTCATCCGTAGCCCTTGGTTTGGTGATGGTGGTGTTCGAGAAGGCTGCAGCCTGTGAGGGCTTGTGTGTGCCATCATCAACAACGGCAGATCTCTGAGCGTCATTTACTCGCTGAGCCCATTCTTCAGCTTCTTGCAAGCTAAAGGCAGCTTCCGTACCGCCATAGTAGTCATTCTCGTCGATGTGGAGGATCTTCTTGTCCGAGCGCGACAGAGCTCTTCAACCGCTGCGTCAGTCAGATCGCGTCTACCCAGAGGTAATACAGAGAGATACATACAAAGCAAGCAGCGACTGCTGCAGACCGGTGCCGACGATCAGCACATCCCATTCGGTGTTGTCGAGAGTGTCCATGGTTTGTGTGCAGAAAAGTGAGTCTCGGAAGATCTGTTAGCTCCAACCTTAGCGCGAGCATGACTAAGCAGCTCATGACAAAATCTGCCAACCGCAGCCGAGATGCTTTCCTTCAACATCGCGCACGCTGAGGACATGGCAGCATCACACTGCATGTGCACAAGGCACCAGATCTTCACTGATCTGAGTATGTGCGCGAGAGAAGAACACTCGTCCGGTATCTACTGCTTCGGATTTTACCTGAATTAGCGGCTCGAATGTGGCGATACATTACCTGCGCAAAGCATCGGGTCTTGGATGATTGTCATGCAATACGTCCATCCACTCCCTTTGCTAGTGTACGAATCCACATTATATGTGGCTATAAACCCCCAAAAGCTGGTGCCAAAAGCGTTACTTTTTCCAGCTAACTACCTTGTCGGAGTATGTGCCACACTAGGTGCCTTCATGATTCTTCTCGACGCCACTCTGAAGTACTTGGAATCCGTAACAACCAAGTGAGGGCAACGCGCTGGGATGCATACGAGCTATTGGCAATGTATACAGAGCTTGTCTAATACCCAGCGTTTGAGTACATCAAGGACAGTGGCTCCCAAGGCTTTGAACATCCATTAGGTAAAGGTCACGATGCTTCTTACGGCCAGTGGCGGATTGCTGGAGCTGCGGGAAGTAGCCACTGATGCTATGGTCGAATTCCATTTTTCCGAAGTCGTTGCCTGTTTCAATCATTCCTATAAGTTTTTGCTTGTCCATCTCCGCTATGAGCCTTCTCTTTTCGTACTTCCCCTCGGGGTATGGGTTGACAAAGTCATCCCCACCAACTGGCCTCGGATCACCCTTGACCGAGAGACATACGATTCTCATGGTTATGCTACTAGATACTTCCACAACAGTCTCACATTGTTTGTGCGCCATGGCTGGCAGCGAAAGGCGTGGACATCGAAAGCTGTTTGGTCATATGTCAAACACGTTTCACACGGTATATGAATCTCAACATATTATACTGGAAGCCTTTCATCAAGCAGGATATTCTAAAGCATCGATTTTCAAAATGCCTACTGAAGAGGAGCGCCCAGGAATGTTTGCACCCTCGTCCAGACGTCCGCAGACAGCAGGAAACAGCAGGGCCAACGATGTGACCAGAACACGCCGGGCGCATCCCGGAGACCGGCCAGGGGATCAAGCACATCCACGTACGCGGCGTGCGCAGGAGTCGCCACCAACATCATCAACAGCCCCGCCGCAAATCATGCAGAGCCGCGACCTTACGAATGCCATGGTTAGTTCCGGTTCGCGATTTGTTGAGCAACCGATTGTGTCCAGGCGACGTAACCGTAAGACAAGACAGAAGCACTCCGGAACAGGCGTACAGACGAGGAATCATCCTAACGCCTTAAGACGTAGCCCGCTGTCTGCCGGCTCACCAGAAGCCGAGGCAACACAGCCGTACCTTATCCCTCCTTCAAACGTTCACGACATACCACCCTCTACCCGGGCGGCTGGAACGACCCCTCCTACACACTCCGGTGTGCGTGAACTCCCTTTTAGCCTTCAATTCACCCCCGCCGTCCCGTCCTGGGCTCCCATGCCGTTGTTCGCTGTCACGAGCGAAAGCGGACAGTCATATATTCATCGTGCCCCAAGTCACCATGAAGAGGGGCGCATTCGGGACTACGAAGACTCTGATGAAGTCGTTTCCCGCGGACATCCCTGGCTTGTCTCTAAGAGTTCAGCATCAGTTCCACTCAATCCCACAAGCCAAGCTCGGTCACCACACGTGCATCATGCCGAGCTCTTCTATGGCGAACAGTCTTTTCAAGGGGATCAGATGCTTCGACCTGTTTCGACTATCACCGTGGCAGAGCTACCAAATGTGAACAATCGAACACTATCACAAGAGCCCATACTCGATGATCAGGACGCCTCCCAACGTGAAGACTTCAGATGTGACCTCACTGTCTCTAAAGTCCCTGATTTCCAACCACTTTTGCTTAATTTGCCCTCCGGACCATCCCTCATTGATGACTGGCGCGAAGCGACTGCAGAACGAATCGATACTATCGAATTTTGCGATCTGATGCCGACCACAACGACCATTGCTGAGAAAGGACTGGACGAAGAAATGGGCAAAAGTCCGCATAGATAGCTGCTCAGATACGGAGATAGAGGTAACGCGTCGTAGTGTGCGCTTCCACAAGTACCCAACATGGCACGATTTACCGAATCACTAGCATTGTGTTTTCGTTCATCGGTAGCATGTTTCTGGCTAAGTGCATGCATTAGACCTGGTAGCTCCACTAACACCTCACGACTACAACTACTACGAATACATCATGTCTCCCTATTTGCTATCGATGGTCCTAAGCCACTTACTTCAACGTTTTCTTTCCTCAAATTTTCATATGAGGCACACCTGCGTGTTGTATGTACGACACCGGTCTCTTCGGTTCAATGGAGTACTCGTCCAATTTCTCGGGAAGAGGAAAATTATGTCTTCGTCATGCCTTCAACTAGTTCCTGCAAGTCATAGATGTGCCTCATCTGATCATCACATTTCGACAAGACTAGATCTCATATACCCCCATCTCCTGCTTGTGATCGTCCGTATTTAGGGGCGTGCACCGATCAACATTTTGTGACTACGATGTCTGATTCCCGGCATGGTAGCCTACACCATAGGGTCCATTATCTCCAAGCACGCATTTGTCTTATAAGTTCTTTCAAATCAGTCCGAACGGCTCATCCGCTGGCGACGGTGTATGCGCTGGCGGAGATGATAAGTGAGAGGATTTTGGCTAAGGCCAGCAGTAATCTGTAGTCACCGGAATTGATCTGCAATGGTGGTTCGATAAATGATTGATTGTTTCATTGTTTGGCTGTTATCGTTATTGTTGTCCTTCCGCGACTCGATGTCGCATGGTAATTAATCTACCTATATCAATGCATGCGCTCAAAGCGCTGTGTATCATCGCTTGCCTCGCTCAACTCTGAAAGGAGCGTACAGTACAATGCCAACCACAAGAGAGAACAGCGCCATGTCATGCCATGCAAAATGTTATCGTGTACAACATAAGAAATCGTAAAATATCACAAGCCAATTGGCTCAACTTTCGTAAACGCGGTCCCACATCGGACTCCTATTCCTCCTTCCCATGCTCAGATTGCGCAGTGGCCATTCAGTCTTCAAAGAGCTTTTGCGCGGCGGTGAAGGATCAGGATAGCGATCCAGGCTCCTGTTGCCGCCGTACAAGCCATCGTCGTGGTCTAGATAACCACCCTGATACTCTGGGCCGTAATCTTCGACGTAGGAATAGTCGTTGCTGAACGGGTTCGTCGGCGCGTGTTGCGATAGTGGAGAGATGGGCGATGTCATTTCTGCCTGATAACCCACGCCAGTGGAGGAGTTAGTGCTCAAGGCTAGGCCGCTTGAGCTGCTGCCGCTGTGATCAATGTGCGTCATCGCCGGTCGAAGGAGCGATTGCGAAGCGGCTTCCGCAGCAGGACTGATACCGGTTGGGCTTTCAGGTACAGGTTTGCGCTTGATAGTAGCTGCGCGAGGTACAGCGGGGATTTCGAGGACCATGGGTAGGCTCGGTCGTCGCTTTCTTTGTAAAGGGGTCGTTTGACGTCCAAGTATTGGTGACTCGGTTTCATCGTCTGGTTCTGATAGCTCAGCTACGGAGTGAAGACTTGAATAGCTGGTCCGCTTTCCTCTCGCGCGGTTCGAACTATGTGTGTGGAAGACCACTGGTGCCATAATTGGCTGCGGATCGTGCATTGCCATTGGCGTTGTAGGCGTCGGCGGGGAAGTATTTGCTCGTTGCGATGAATCGATCGGAGCAGGATTGAATGATGCAGGCTCATAGGGATCGTAGCCGTCGTCTTCCCAGTTCATTGTCCCAAGATCTTGGCTAGAATGGTTCATGTCGGCGTTGAGTGGCGCGCGATGCTCAAAGTGATCGGTCGACCTGTCCTGGAATGCGAAGCGAGGGATGAAACCTGGCGATGATGGGGGCTCCGCACCATTGACATGTTTCTTGTTCCTACGGCGGCGGAGAAGGAAGCAACATCCAAGCAGGAGAGCTGCAGCTCCGAGAATACCCAAGGGTATGCCCACGCCAAGTCCAATCTTTTGACGTCTTGTGAGACCGGCATTGCTCTCTGGTGGTGACGCGGGATCGCTCGCGGAGCTTGAAGCTGCACTGCCCGAACCGGACGCAGTCCTTGATGAACTTGCAGATCCGCTGTTAGAGGATGCGGCGGACGATCTTGTCGAGGTGGAAAATGTTACGACCGATGATACTGTCGCAGTTATACTGCCCGATGCTGACGCAGCTGACGACTGTATTGCGCTGCTGAGTGCAGACACCGATGCGGACGGAGAGGCTTGTGAGGGCTGCCATGCGCTCGTTGATAACGGCCATTCCCAATTCGATTGTGTAGGTGTGACTTCGGCGTTTGTGGTTTGTGGTGGTGCGGTTGGCCATGCCGTCTCCGGCCCGAACTCGACTATCAAGTAACTTTGGATGTCCCACGGTAAGTCCAAAAACCACTGTGGCTTCTTATCGTCTAGAAATTGTTCCCAAAGGATGCTCGACACAGCAGGCACATTTGTCGCGGCAATTTGACGTAGTGACAGTGGTATCGCGGTGAGGAGAACCTGAGCGAAAGATGCGCTACATGAAATGTTAGCAGGTTGCCGATTAAACGTTGCCAAACTGTATACTTACGCATCTGGTTGCTGCCTCTTAACCCAAGCTTCGACTCCAATTTCTGGCGCTGGCGCTGGCGTAATGACGGGTTTCGGTGCCGACGCGACTCTTCCAACTAAGCCTCCGAAGACCATCCATTTCCATCCTCTTAACGAATGCATGTGCGAGTGAGCGAGTGTTGTGGGTAAGAAATACAGAAAAACAAATATACGCGATATTCTCGCAGAGTTCGTAGTGCTATGATTGCTTCATATCCGGATGTACAGTTCCAAAAAAGCCAGCAGCCCTCATGGTGGCCACCAGCTCTTTAACCCATCTCTACCCATGCGCTCCATCTCGCACCAGATTCGTTGCATGCGAGACAACAACGCAAGTCCACGCAAAGTGGCGGAAAAGACGAGATCGACACCACAGCCCACCGGCCTTTTTACCCCATCGCGCAAAGTGGTCGCAGATCAGGGTCCGTCATGTCTCCGCACCCAATCACGCAAATTCGAGACCGTAAACTGGGACACAAGTTTGCCCCTCACCAGCCACAGCTCGCATGGCATTTCGAGCAAATCGCATGTCGTGCTGGCCAGATCCTGGTCTGTGCCAGCCGTTGTGAGTGGGTAGACGGCAGAAAGTGGCGACGCGTGGCTGTGCGACAGGTTGGGGTTCGCTTCGCTGCCGAACGGCAGTGCTTCGAAGCGAAGATCTGGGCTCCGGATGATTTCTTGCCTTGTCCTTTTTGGAAGATGGCCATTGGTTGGAAGACCTGAATGATGCAGGTTGCCAACGGAATGGTATCTATTTATTTTTGGATGCCAATCGGTAGCGAACTACGCAGCGTGCCGATCGCGGCCATGTTGGAAGGTGTCATGCACGTTCGAAACTTCGGTAAGTAAGATCTCTCAAAGTTATGCATGATGAGGAACCAGATCAGAACACAATGAATATTTATGCTCGTGGAGATGTGCAAGTCACTCAAGCTGATCTTCTGCATGCGACTCGTGACATGTCAGCATTTGGTATTACTTCAATTGACTGGGCGTGTAGTACCTACCTCAGCATGCTTGAATCGCGCCAGAGGCTGTCTGGCTGTACTGGAGCATTCCTCGCACAACTTGATGGTTAACCTGCTACAACATCCTACGTGTAGCATGATACGCTAAGAATGTGAAGGTAGGTGTTACACTCACACAAGAGCCTACTCGTCGGCGGAGGTGACCGAGAATTCCCATGATAAAAAAATGCATCCTACTTTCGACACTTATTTAAAGACTTTCCTAGCTTAGCAATGTAAAAAAGAGACGAGACTAAGAAAATGCTGTGATTAAGCACCAATCAGTTAGTCGCACAGATCGAGTTTCGGTCGATTATCCCATAATACGTCATTTTGAGTGTATTCGGTCGCCTGGCGTGATTCAATATTTCTATTTCTGACTGCGTTGATTGCACAATCCGCAGCCTGGAGGTACTCGATTCACTTGCCGGAATGTCTTAGACAAACTCAACTGCCTCAGCTACCTTTTCAACTTTCAAAAGTCAGCAGCAATCCACACTCGGCTCAAAAGTTACCCAATAAGGAAGGTTCAAATCGTGAAACACCGAGGAGGTACTCAGCGCACTCAAATGAACATCGACCAGTGAATCGAAGCGGCTCAGTTGCTTCCACGGACAGTTGAAAGTATGCTATAATCCACACTAGATCGCACAACCTTCCTATTTAGGCAGTTTCAACACGTGGAGGTACTCAAGGCATTGAAAGGAAGGCTGAGCTTGCACGCTGGCGAAGTCAACTGCTTCCTCAGGCGGTAGAAAGTTTGCTGCAATCCACACTTTGCATCATAAACTTCCTAATCGGGCAAGTTGGATTTCAGGTATCGTGAAGCGGCTCAGCTCCCTCATACTGCGTCCGACGCTAGAGAGACTCAACTCGATTAGCTCTACCGGTGGTTGGGAATGTGCGGCGAACCACAATAAGCACATAGTTGCATAAATTGGAAATCACTGGCTTGAGGCGCTGTGGAGGTTCACAAGTAACTAGATGAGCAACGCTCGACAGAGTGAATTACCTGGTTTGCCTCCGCGACCGATTTGCAAAGCACTGTAACCTACACTTCATCTAACCTGCCCATTTAGGCAAGTTGCGAGGCATAACCTGTTTACAAGCCATCGTAAACCTCGGCGCATCGCTAGGCATCCGGGAAGAATATGAACTCATTATATCCTCAAATGGCCACAAATGCTCACAATTGCGCCGCCTGTAATCCTTTTCTCCGGTCTCTGCGACAACGCCGAGACAACCCCAGTGCGTACCTTTGAGTTGGAATGGTCCCCAAGCCGAGGCTGTGCGCGGAGAGAATCAAAGTCGCCGATATATCAACAGACAGGCAAGGTTCACACGTCTCGGACGCGCTAGATATAACAGATCATGCACACATGGCTTGTGCGAGCCATAACGACCGGTAGCGCATGTCTTCTAGATTGGCGAGCTGAGACAACCCGAGTTCCTAGCACACTCAAGCACACACACTCCTGGTAGGTGTCACGACACAAAGGCTATGAGTTTCAGCATCATGGCATGTACTGATCGTCGTCAGCTTAAAGAAACGGAAAGTGAAGGCACTGACTCGTGGTCGACTTTGATGTGCACTTTTCTATTTGATCTTGTGCTTGGTCATAGAGGTATATCGGTCATCGAACACATAACTCATGGTCTCGCCGCTTAAGAGAAATCCTCGCCGCCCTCCTCGATCGTGGCCTTGATTCTCAGAAGCAGTGTCGTCTTCCACTTGTCTAGCTTACTAAGCTGATCGTACTGGAACAACTGTGCGCTGTTAGATTGTTTCGAATCGGAAACAAGCAGGAAATGCTTACCTTGTCCGCGAACATCTCTTGGTCTCCGTCTTGAACTGCTTGCGCCAAGTCCACGAGCAGCTGGTGCTCTCGCTGCTGTACGAAGCTTGGATCTAGATCCCTGTAGCGGTCGAGTGCGGTGTTAACGCCAACCTGGTCGCCTGTGCAAAGCTGGCAAATGCCTGCCTTCAGTAAATACTCTTTGACAGACCAGCGCATCAGGTTGTTCTGAATCGATGTCTTTGCGACCTTCTCGTAGAGCTCGATAGCCTTGTAATAGTCTTTGCCCTCGAGTGCGATCAGGTCGGCTGTTTTCAGCCACAGCTTGTTAGCCAGAGCCTGTTACGGTGAGTTAGATTTGGCCAAAAGAGCTTTGGTCTGGGAATCATATACTTCGGCGTTGTCCTAGCGCTATTAGTGCGATTTCTGCTGGTTCCAAGCATGTCAGAACTTACACTCTCGTACCATCCTGCAGCCTCCTCATATGCCGCTGCGGCTCTCGTGTTGTCACCAAGCTCGACTTCGTACAACTCCGCAAGGTTCTGCTTGTGAGTGGCTGCGCGACGAAAGCTACCTTTGCTGCAGTAATGAGCAATAGCCTTGTCTAGACACCGTGCAGCGGCTTCTGGGTCGTCCTTTCTGTACGCCTCTGTATGGTGTTTAGTTGAGCTTGTGTTTGGTCGAGCGCTGAGAACACACTGAATGCTTCTGTGAGGGTATTAGCCTCGTCATCGGGCTCGTTCAGCTGCTGCCGCTGGACTGATGCAGCCTTTTCAAAAGCCTCGCCAGCCTCCTTGCCTGCACTGATTAGATATATAGTAACGCGGGAGGAGAAGGCCCTGTCGAACCCATCTTCTGCATCCGGAAAGCATTGGCTGCGGCAATAAACTGGTCGGCTGCTGCCTCATCTGTCACGTGCGTTAGTCAAGATCTTGATAAGAACCTCGTTGTAGATCACACATTTGTCTTGTCGTCCGCCGAAGAAGCTGAAGCCACCCGAAGCCTTTTGTAGTGATGTCTCTGCCTGTTGTAGCACCCCGATATCAGTTATCTGCTGTGTGGCTGAGTTGCGAGGGTTCGCCCCACCTGACGGAGCAATGCTCGCGGATCGCCGGCCATGTTGATGTGATTTCAAGGACTTTGTGAGTGTTGGTGTAAAGACGTATCCGTATCGAGTATGGTAAGGCAGCAGATGTGTGACTTCGTGGGTCTGGTCGAGGCAAGTGGCCGCAGCAGCTGTCTCATTGAGCGATGACGACCGCGCGTGGCCCGTGCCTTCGCGAGCTGACTTTGCCGAACGTGCGTTAGCGCTTTGAGCTCAACCTCGACGACATCACTTGCTGATTTGCGACAGAACTGCCAGTCCGCCGCTCTTTGACGTCTGTCAAAATCTGCGGTAGAGTCTGTGTAGACGGTGCAACACGAGAATAATCCCGGAAGGCACAACACCAGCCCTGCACTTACAATAAACTAATCCCGCCATGGTCTTCCTCTTCCGTCCCTCGTTTCTCGCCAGCAGAAGCACTTTGACACCGCTGCAACGATTTCGCGTTCGATCACCACTTTCCTCGCCACGTTCAACACAAAGGAACAAAAGCACCCCATCTCCTGGACGTCAAGGCATTCATCCCGATGAGCTTGAACAGCTTCTTGCAGAGCCGACTTGGTCAGTCGAATCCCTTCTACCGCCAAAGACACGCGCCCCCGATGCACCGCAAATCACATCGCAACAACTGCATCATCTGCTCCGGCTGTCAGCACTCCCTCCGCCTGAGTCGCCAGAGGAGGAGCAGAAGATGCTTGACACCCTAGCCGCGCAACTACATTTCGTTGGCAAGATACAAGAGGTGGACACAACTGGCGTTGCACCGCTGCGAGCGATCCGTGACGAGTCAGCGGCGGCAGAAGCAGAGCAAACAATCACGATCAGCACTCTGGCAGATGCTCTGAAGAGCGAAAGGGTCATTGGGACACACTACAAGCGCATACAACGGGACACGACACCAGTTGACGCGAAGGATGTCGAAGACTGGGATGTCTTAGGCTCGGCCGAGCGCAAGGCTGGGAAGTATTTTGTCGTGGAGAGCGAGCGACCGCCGGAGTAGCAGAATCACGAATGGAGACATATGGGCATCCAGACTACGATGCATCAAGGCATTCTTGATAATTTCAAGCTACTTCGGAACGAAACCTGGACGCCATTTGGACCAAGAGAATCTGTGAAGCGACAGACTGATACTCTGACCTCGGTCGTAGCCTAAAACAAAAGTCGAACAGGATACAGAGCGAGATGATAGAAGCGCCCAAAGAAGCGGCGACGAGGAAACATAAAAGACGCAGGATCCACGCTGATCTGGTAAAAGTAAAGTCCTCGGCGAAACTTGTACACCTCTGGAAGCGGCAGCCGAAGGCCCGGCTAAGAATGAAATCAGTCGAAGGGATCGTAAAGCGTCACTCAACACCATAACAAAACCAACTCGAACAGGGCTCAGCGTGCTTCTTGCATGACGTGCAGTATCTCACAATCGTTGCCTTGCTGTCGCATCCGCAGAAAGGTGCATCCTCAAGATCGGAGAGGTCCGGCGTTGGCAGTCGGCCCAGGCGGGGAGTTGGCGGAGGTGTGGGTTCTTCCCATCCCTTGAAAGCACTGTCGTCTCCAGGCAACTGCTTTGAACTCATCCTAGGGCTCGCGACTACGACCACCTTTGGCTTGTGTGAATGCTTGGCGAAAGTCACGTGTGGCGCCAAGCCCGGACACTCTCGTGGAGATGCCGGTGGGGAAGGGAAGTTCACAAAGCCGACAGCTGAGTGGCGCTCTTGTGTTGGTGTCGCGTGGGAGAGTGATGTTGCAGGTCGACATGCGGATGCTGAACTTGGAGCTTTGGCTGCGCGGACCATCCTGGAACGACCCTCAACAATACAATGACCGCGATCACTGTTGTACACCGTCTGATGGTGAGCAACAACGGAAGATGGCTGCTTGGCGGAGCCTGTTGCCTGTCGCTCCGACGGCGACGATGCTGTATGCGGCGATGGCATGGCGACGAGATGGCCTGTGAGCTGGGCCAGTAGTGTCAGACACCTGACTGACTATGAAGAACTTCAATGCTTGGCAGATGTAGAAGAGATGGAGATGAGATCTGATGGTTATGTTGAGTGATGAGTGTGGTGCGAGGTTAGTGGGGTAAAAGAGTGATGGTGGGAGAGGTGGGCAGTGCGAGGTATATACTGCTGAGGACCACCCGCCAAGCCCACGCCCACTCGAGACATCCGGGTCCTGGTCTAAGCACCCAGCTCATCGGCGACACTGTTTATCCGCACTGTTCGACTCTGATACACCTTCTGGCGCCTGCAGATATGAGCGGGCGAAAATTGAGGCAGATTTGGTCTACTTGCACACTTCCTGCGCAAAGATGGCATGCCTCCGGGACACAGCGTGGGCGGCCTCAGACGGAAGCTATACTTGAGCGCGCAACGCAACATGTTTCCCTCTATTACACTCTTAGCCAATCTTCGGATATCGAAATCATTTGATGCATCGTGTTGCGATCTTCGTATCTCGCCTACCTCGCCGTCGCTCAACATGGCACTCTCACCCACCTCCACCGAGCGTGCCATTAACCAGTAACGCTCAGTATGGTGCTTCAATACTGCCATTACCAATTAAATGGGCATTTTTGCCTTCTTGTGGCTCCAAAGTTGATGTTGTGTCGTATATGCCGATCCGTGTGTGATGGGGAAGTTTGGGCGCGCCCAGACATGTCGTCCACCCAGTTTGCATTCCTTACTTTTGCTGCCTGAACATGCGTACACAGCCGAATTTAGCCACACTTCATTCAGAAGATCAAAGTACTGAAATAGTGTGTTATCTTCTCCGAAGAGGGTTACATTTTTCTCTCGCAAGGACCGACCTATCATCTCGTGGTGAGCGGATCACGTGCCACAACTAGCATCGTCCACGATCGCAGCCATGTTCGACGACAAGGAACATGCATGATATCGTAAGTTATCCTTTCAACTAATTTATGGCTAACACATCAGTAGTTGAACGCATCGCGCTATTGTTACACATCGACTTCATGATTCACTCGACTGGATGTCTGGACTGCGCCGCATAGCTGTAAGGCACCTGTCAAAGCGCGCAACCCCGCCCCGCTGATCAGTTCCCCGACAGTGATGTAATTTCGTTAATCAAAATATGCTGGCCTGCATAGTCGTGATTTCTGCGTCCTCATACACTCAACGCCAAAGAGGCCCGTAGACCTTCGTGACCTCCTTACCATGTCGTGCTGGCTGCCACGGAAATACTTCATCTTCCACTTGAGTTGCGTTCATACCAATGACCTCGAATGATTTGAAGCGGTACTTTGATGCTAGATAAGCAGAACCGAATTGCATCTCATGCGTGACTTCGATGCTGAATGAGGAGTTCTGCACTGCGAATGGGTAGGCTCCATCATCAGTTCCAAGGACATGCTGCGGTAAGTATTCAGCACCGAAGCACGGTAGGTCTTTGATCAAACTTCGAACTTGAATAGTGTGTGAGGTGTTGGTGAAGCCGTGGGGACGTGGGGACGTGCTAGCGAACCCAAAAGGGGAAGCGCAACTGCGTGGCCAAAGAGCCTCGGCCCAGCCGCGACTGCCGAGCATCTTCACGCTCGAGGTCGCGCCGTCACCTCGACATACACGTCACTCAACCTATTGCGCATTTCACGTATCCTGCAAGCATGTCCGATAAGCCGAAGATACCATCATGGCAACGCGCATCAGCCGATCAGCCCTCGACGTCGTCAACAGACCCGAACGTTGCTATTGCGCCAACTCCTACCGAAGACGACTTGGAACAGCCAGAGCGAAGCACATCTCCTGTTGCAGTAGCACCGACACCGACAGAAGATGATGTAGAGGAGTCAGATAGCACAAGTCTGCTCGATCAAGCGAGACGGTTTCTTGACGACGCCACAATTCGCGATGCGCCGCGAGATAAGAAGATCGCATTCTTAGAAGCAAAGGGCGTGCATGCTCGCGATATCGAAACATTGTTGGGCACAGCTCCAGGCGGAGATAGTCATGTGAATCTGGAGGAAGCTGGAGAGCGCTCATGGTCAACAGTAAGCACATCCGCTTCTCAAATGGTCCATGCATGATCACCTCGCCTCGGACGCATAAGTAATATCTCTAGGTACCCCCAAAACCTATCGAAGCACCGCAGCCCTCGCCACAGCCCCGCGACATACCACCGATTGTCACTTATCCCGAGTTCCTTGCCCAGACCGAGAAGCCTCCACCTCTGATAACCACCCAGCGCTTGTTGAAGACGGCCTATGTAACGGGAGGCGTGATGGCCACTTTATATGGCTTGTCCAAGTACATTGTGGCTCCAATGACTCAAGACTTGACTGAAGCGCGACACGAGTTCGCGGAACACACACACGAGCAGTTGAAGGAGCTTAACAAGCGGCTAGGTGACACAGTAACGGTGGACCCTGCTACAAAGCTGAAGACTAAATCTGCGGACATGTTGGATGATGTTTCGGAGGCAGATTCGGATCCTACTGAGCTCTACCACCGCGACTACGGCACACAGACTACTCCCGAATTATCACGACGACCATCAGTTTCTTCTCCCGATGACCCCGAGCCCGTCGTAACAGGGCATGAGAACCGACTTAAGATCATCAAATCACATCTCCAAGAATTGGAGGCAACGCGTTCCAACGACACCGCATCTGCTGATTCTCTGAAGACCAAGGTGTCTGATTTGACAACGTACCTCAGCGAAATGAGCTACCAAAACCAATACTCCTCGAATATGGGTGGCCTGTACGGATCGAATTATGGGCTTTCGGGGGCCAGAGACGGGAAGAATGATCAAATAGAGGCATTCAAGAATGATATCAGGGCTGTTAAGGGCGTCTTTCTGAGCGCGAGGAATTTCCCTACCGGTGGGACGAATACGCCCCCAATGCCTACTGGACGGGTCGGCGCTTGACGGAGTTATAGCGTTTGTAAGATCAATGTGAACGAAGTGCGATACCCAAGCCTTGCAGAGATCATGTCTTATCCCTTGCATAGTGCCGCTACACACCAGTCCTAGACCATTTTGTTGTTACACTACACTGTAATGCTTGCGTGGATGATCTGCACTTGTACCGTTGATCGCCCCACTTGACGTCATTCCCAAAACAGCAACATCTAGGCGGCATCAACACCACAACTACTACATGATCATTCACCTTCTCCACATTTGACTCACCTACTATCAAGTCAAGATGGCTAGCTGGGCACCTAAGCTGCCATTTGGGCAGCATAAAGAAGAGCACAAAGATGAAACCTCTCTCACGACTTTGCTCACCGCGGACCAATGCGCAGACCTCACATTCCTGATCGCTACGATTACAGCGACGATGCGAAAGTCCCTGCTCCAAACCTTCGCCGCCGAAGAAGTGCAGCCAGATGCAAAGAGTTCGAAGACCGATGAGGATGCCTTGAGAAATGCGCCTTCTGACCTGGGCAATGTTGACGTAGCCAAGGAAGACAAGGTCAAGAAGGAGCGAGAGTTGCGAGAACAGGACGCAAAGAAAGAGCTAGCGCAGCCTGAGGTACAAGAACTCAAGAAAGAGATGCTGCAGTACTTTGATGAGTGGCGCGGGAAAGTCGTGAGTAGAGTGGGCGAGATTGTAAATTCACGTGAGCAAGCCAAAGAGCAGACAAGGCACGTAGGAGAGAGAGACGTGCAAGAGTCGGTCAAGAAGTCAGAGATTGGCACCACCAGCATCACAAGCCTCGACACAAGAAACGATGAGGACGAAGAGAAGGCATTCCAGGATATCTATCCTGCAGTTCCAAGTCAACTGTCGCAACTGGAAGAGAGCAAACGTGCTCTCATCCTCCACTCCCTCGTCCTCATATTGCTCAGTCTTGAGCACTACTCAGCACATTCGCGCATCTTGATCCTTCATTTAACCAGCTCCCTTGGGCTTCCCCTTTCGGTCCTCAAGAAGGACGAAGAGACTGTCGCCCAGGGCCTTCTCGAAGCAGCATCCCAGCAGCTCAATGCCGACGCCGAAACCAAGAAAGCCGCCGAAGCATCTCAGACAGCTCGAAAATGGAAGGTCGGTCTTGCCTCAGTGGCGGGTGCAGCGCTCATTGGCGTCACTGGCGGCCTCGCCGCTCCTCTACTAGCAGCAGGTGTAGGGTCAGTGATGGGTGGGATTGGTCTCGGGGCTACAGCTGCAGCTGGCTATCTCGGTACTTTGGCAGGATCGACTGTACTCGTGGGAGGTTTGTTCGGTGCGTACGGCGCAAGGATGACAGGTCGGGCGATGGACGACTACGCAAGAGAGGTTGAAGACTTCGCATTCATCCCAATACACCGCTCACAGGACCCGAAGCATCAGGACAACGAGTCTCGTCGCCTTCGTGTGGCAATCGCTGCGTCGGGCTGGCTGCGCGATCCTGAAGAAGTGAGCAAGCCATGGCGCTACATTGGCAAAGGAACAGAGGGGTTCGTCCTACGATGGGAGCTCGAGGCCTTGATCAAGCTCGGGCACAGTCTCGAAACCTTCGTAACGAGCGCAGCGTGGGGTTACGCGAAGAAGAAGATCATCGAGCAGACAGTCTTCGCCACACTTACCGCAGCTTTATGGCCTCTTGGTCTTTTGAGAATTGCCAGCGTCCTGGACAATCCATTCTCGGTGGCAAAATACCGCGCCGAAAAAGCTGGAGAGGTCCTTGCCGACGCGCTGATCAACAAAGTGCAAGGCGAGCGCCCTGTCACTCTCGTCGGGTACTCCCTCGGTGCACGACTGATCTACTCCTGCTGTCAGAAACTTGCCGAGCGCCGCGCTTTCGGCCTTATAGAAAACGTAGTCTTACTCGGAGCCCCGTGTCCGTCCGATGTCGCTGACTGGCGGCGCATTCGGTCCGTCGTTAGCGGTCGTGTCGTCAATGTTTTCTCGAAACAGGATTTCATTCTGGGATTTCTGTATCGTACGTCCTCTGTGCAGCTCGGTGTTGCGGGGCTGCAGCCGGTAGTTGGGGTGCATGGTGTGCAGAATGTGGATGTCAGTGAGCTTGTGGACGGGCATCTGCAGTATCGGTACCTCACTGGCTCGATTCTGCGAAAGATTGGATTCGAAGACGTGGATATCAAGGAGGTTGAGCGTGCTGAGGCGGAGATGAAGAGGCAACAAGAGGAAGAGAAGAGAGAACGAGAGAAGAATGAGGGCAAGATTGGCAACGATGAGGGAGAGGACAAGGAGAAGCTGGAAAGTGAGGTACAGAAGAAGAACGAACAAAGCATGTGGCAGATGATGCAGGAGAAGACGAAAGGTCTCGATATTGGAGGCTTCCTAGGTGGAGGTGGTGGTGGCAGCAGTGGGAAGCAGCCAGGCGAAAGGGTGGGTGAGAAAGCTCAGCAACAACAGAAGTGATCAGTTTCTAGTGCATTTTGTCTTGATACGTGCAGACGAGGAACGAAGGTACACATACACACAGTAGACACATTTCATGATTACGAACAAGGAGAAACAGCTACTACTATATACGATCACACGAATCCAAGATCATCGCGAGATAAATCAACAATTCCCGGTAGAGGGTGTTCCGATCACAGCGCACCGAGACAACTTGGACCGAATCCCGAGTCTCAGCATCCAAGCTGTACCCCTGGATAACGACTGGTTATGCAAGTATCACAATAACATATCATGGCTCATTTCTACAAGTTCGGCGTATAGAGTTGATATAGCTAATGGCATGTATTTTGAAATCGAATGAAGTTTCAGAGCTGAGTGATCTGCTGTAAGTGATATTGCGATGTGGACCTTCTCTCTGTATGATCGTGGAACAAGTCGCCCTGTCACGGACGGCGATGAAAGAGGACAATATGAAAAAACGGAGCCCTACAAGCATAACCGCAGAGGGCGGGGTTTGGTGATGCTTCAAGGGAGGATGACAGCACGTTAGACGTGGTATACATAACGTTCTCGTTGACAAGCGTTCGGATCCTTTGCAAACGAAGGCGATACAGAGGAGAATTGTATTGCGTGCCTGGTGGGTGGCAATGCTAACTCTTTGCAAACGACTGAAGATAATGAGACTAGTCTGCAGGGAGTCTGTCCGAGTGCGCGAAGCAAAGGTTGACTGTGAAGTCTATACAGACCACGACGCGACCGTGAAGTCACTCTGGTCAAGAAGTCCTCTGACCATGACCCAAGACTTAGTCATCTTCTCAAGGGGCAGCACCATGCTCTCGTGCCCTTGCGACAACCGGCGGACCTCCCTCCGAGCTGCAATGCAGGTATACCCTACCCCATTACGCGTCCTCCAACATTCCCCCAGCATCATTCTAACCCTCTTTCGCCCTCACTCTTCTCCCCACGCTCCGTCTCCATCTCCTTCAGCCCGGTGCTTAAGAGCGCGCGTCCAGATACTATCCAACTCACGGCCTCGCTTGCCCTCGTCCACCATGATTGACGGAGAATTTGTAAGGCTGCAGCACAAATCCAGCCTCTGTTCTCGACTGCGTGGCTTGCATGATATCCGTTAGCTTCAAAGCCGTGTGCCGTCTGAACCACGTGGACTGCGTACCGTACACCGGCCGTCTCGCTTCCATACTTTCACCCACATCGATCGCTGCTATCGATAGCTAGCGGATTCTTGTGTGGGTAAATTGCTTACCCATGCACTAGAGCACAGCTAAGTCGGCGAAGCGACCCTGGTTAACAGTTGTAACGAAGTCTGGCCGATGTGCCGCTTCTTCAGCTTGCTTGCTTGCTGGGCCTCAGATACGATTCTGACGTGAGACAGGAACAAGAGCCCTCGTCGATGTGCGGTGCGGGTGCAAAGCGGTGATCGGGCCGCACTCCGCTCTGCACTTTGGCATGCATCAGCATGTTGTCAGTCCGCGGATGGGGTGCAGCTCGGTACTGTACAGAGGTGCATGCTGAGCATGTGCACAGCCTCGGTGGGTGAAGAGTCTTTGCCCACGCGATCAGCATCAGGGATTGGGCTTCGTGGTTTCCAGCGATCATCCGCGACGTAATGTGTATCTTTTGAATTAATGCGACAATGTCATTCGCTCACGACTAATATAATGCAAGTTACAAGCCGATGTTGACAGCGCGCCTCTGCCGCAATATAGATTATGCGTTGGGGTGTTGGGGATCAGGGGTGTATTGAGCCGGTTAGGCGAGGAAGCACAATATATCGTGGACGTCATTTCGCGTGGAGGGTGATCGACTTCGCGTATGCAAAGCAGATTGGTTGTGTTTCTCGAAGGTTAGGCGGGTGATAAGATGAGCACTTATTAGGAGGGGATGGCGGGAAGGTTGGGTGGCCTGTGGAGGGTCAGCGTTGTTCCGCCTATGAAAGGCGCAGTAGTCCTGTATGGCGGTGATGGCTGTGCATTCTCTCAGCATTGTCATACGGCGTACGCAGCTGTCCCTGTGAGCTGCACTGTATGCATGTAGCCATGTCGGGTTCAAGGTCGCCGAAGAACCTTAGCCCTGGGTGGTAGTCATATGGTTGTGTCGTCATCGTGTACAGTGTACAATATACCAAGGCCGGGGACGCCGGATTTTAGAAAGACATTGGCGATAGATCGTGATTTCGAGGTCGCGATAGCCGTTAGTCAGTCCTTTGAGAGTAGCAGTGTCGTCATATGAGCCTTCAGCAAACGAACACTGCCCTGCATCCACATGTTAATAACTTGCATCACTGAAGAACGGCGACTGCAAAGCCTGAATCACTTGGGAATCAAAGGCATGGCACCCCACAGTCCAGCATACGCTCGGCTTACCCGATGGCCCCTGTGTGATCCACAGCCCACATGAGGTGCGCTGCAATTCTGCGAAGTCCCTGCTTTGATTTGTCCGAAACGAGTTTTCGATACAGTGCCGCATACGTTCACACATCATATGGGGAGGCACTCCCGACACCCAGGTTGTGTTGTGAGCCATCTGACGTCTAATTTGTAGGAAAGTAAAGGCCTGTCTCGCGGCCCACTTGTAAATCCTTCGGTCGTCGAACCTCGCATTTGGGCGTGATGATGTACCCGTTATCAATAGTTATTGCAGCAGTAGCTTCGGAGCAAGCAATGCGTCCTGCATAGTTCAAGGGTGCTTTAGTGATCGATCTTTAAGACCCTTGCGTTGTCGTCGCAAGCCATGCACCAAAACTCCACAATAAAGATGTGATAGTCGTGCAGATAGCGGCACGAGGCCGAGTGTAAGATTCTTTCGGCGAACTTGACATGTTATGTTCCACAACGGCGGGTGTCTTGCTCCCATCTCACCAGCAGATGTGCTGGCGATGCGCCGGGCCTTCTCTGACCATCACAAGGCATGAGCACCGCGATTCACCCGAAGATCGCGGTCTCTACGAGATGTGTTGCAGCGGGATATCTGACCTGAATTACTGCGACTCCTTTGCATCGCCGATGTAGGAGTAGGGTCAGCTAGGCCTAATAGCGCCAGTCGACACGAGTGTGCGCGGACACGCGGTCCCAACTGAACAACTGGGTTTGCAACAGCGGGTTCCACTGGCGAGGTACGTACCGCGCGCCATGCTGAAGTGACTGCGTCATATTCGAAACAGTCTCGAGGTCCATCACATCCTCAATGTAGATCTCGTCCATCATTCATCGCCATCGATCGCAGCCCCTTGACGCTTGGGAAGCATCGGATCCCTCATTCGATTCCCAGTGGTGGAATTGCCCCGGCAAAATCAAAGCCACCTGTAGTTCTCGTACGATTATTCGGCGCAAGGGTATTGTGTTGCCGCGTCGAGCGCCATCGTCACGCTGCAATATCTCGGTTCTGTAAGCGTCGTGGGATGCTCTTGAAAAGGAAGACAGAACAGCCAGCCGGGTCTGTGTATCCCAAAATACACTGTCGTATTGACCACATTGAGCGCTGAAAGAGGTTCAGAGGTTGACCTCGGTTTCGAATTGGAACGCGCTCGTTGCCGATGAAGGACCCTGGGTGCTCGTGGACGTGGTGCCAACAGTGTCTGGACGTTGCCGCAGAACTGATGCTGAGCTCCTGTCTCTCAACGTTCGCGAATGAAAAGGAAAAGAATCAGCCACGCAGTGGAGACCACGTTAGACGATCTCAGCGGCACAAGGCCGCAAGGCAAGCGTAACCGGACGTTGGTGGATACGCCCGAGAAGATGAAGAAGGCGCGTGGCAGACGCTGACCCGTGGGCCGTTGTGTCCTGCCGAGACCTCCTTGCTAGGGCGTCGAAGGATTCACGCAAGACAGTCCCTTCAAGGACATGCTGCGAAGTGAAGGGCTGCAGATCAGGGATAGAAATCATAGTCAACGAACATGAAGCGGTCCAGTTACACCACTGTTGAGATTGTGCTTTTGCCACACCAAAAGCCGTTAGCAGATTTGCGGGCTGAACGGCTTGCAGAACTGGATTGCAAGGAGTCTATGGACTGAAACAATAGACTTTGACAAGCCGTGCGTGCAGTGGGTCGCTTCGTTGATGTTCTCAGTTCCAGGCGCGAGCCACGAACTGCGACGAGCATTGTGCATGAAATTCGTACCGATCACATCCCATATGAACGGCACATCATGTTGCGGCGGCCAGTTCTAGCGACCGAAGGCGATCTTATCCTTCATACGACAGGAGTGCAAGCCTGTCTTCCGGCTGATCTGAGACTTGGTCCGCGATGAGCTTGCAATCCAGGGTTGGATTTGGTCAGCCGCGCACACTTTGGCGTGTTGGTTGCCAGCGCTGGCTATCGATCTTCACCAGCCGTCCCAGGACCCATGTCGTGGCGTCATGACCTGGTCATGACCTGCGGAGGAAATCCTTAAAACGGGTTGCCAGGGCCAGGGCATGAACGTCGTGGAGCCCTTCCATTTTCGTTGCTGGCCGCTTTGGGCTGATGCATCCCATTTGGGCTATGCACTGGGCATCGCATAGCGTATACGTTCTCTTTTATAACAGGGTATACGATGAGAATGATGGAGAGACTCTCGCGAAGACCTCGGAATCCAATGGCTGTTAAGACATTGCGCACGAATGCCGACAAGCATGCTGCAGCTTCCGCATATTCTCATCACTCCGGGTCTTGGTGCCAGTCGGAAAGGCACCATCCACTAGCGAGTAGACGCATTTTCTTCAAGGCGCTCGAAGAGATCGACTATGTCCAGATTCGATCCAGCTGAGTCGACGCTCAGTGACCCGGTGCGTAAGATTAAAGAAGCCCCACGCTTTTAACCCTGCAGAGGATCTGCCCACTTCCAGAGTGCACTCTTTGCGAGATCTGATCCCTTAGGATCCGCTGAAAGCAACTCTGTTGGACGTGGGTCTTCGACTGCGCGCGTCGGGCTGATGCCCAAGGCTAGAAAAATAGTATCGTTGTTAAGTTTCCGTAATGAGACCAAGGTCTGTGTGCGGGCCATATGTTCAGGCAGGCGCACGGAGACCGGGGAGTGCTTGCTTAGCCTACTCGGAATACAGTATGAAGTATTTGCTCAGCTAGCGATGTAAGCCTCACTTCACTAGGCGTTCATTTGAGTCTAGAACCCGGCATGCCAGCGTGTGTGAGGCACCGCCATTGAAAGTGACTCGAGTGTACGAATCATCATGGCGCTCTGAGATCTTGCAAATCGTAGCTCCTACCAGGAACCGATTCATTCATGTATAGTAGCAGCCTGATAAATGCTGCCTCGAGAGCTGTCGGAAATGACTGGAGCGTTGACCCTTTGTATGATCGCTCATGATTGATTATTGTGTATCGCACGCCAGCAAGTCTCGAGTTGTGTATCCCTGGAGGAGGAGATTCGGATCGATCCTGATTTTCAAAAAACGGCAAAATGTGAAAGGTTGTGATGTGAGGTGTCTCGGGAGTTCTTCCCAGGGTACAACGGCAAGTCGAAGACAGCATGTCCAGCATGATCGCCGTTCTGAGAGCAAGCGAGGGCGGCCGCACTCGATCGAGAACGCTTCATTTGATGCCACACGGTTGTGTAAGCGGCGGTAAACTTCCATGAGTATTCTATAATACGGCCAATAAGGAAATAAAGGAAGGAATTTAGTTTAGTGTCCAGGACCATCTGGGAGTAGGGTACAGTGCAAGCGTTCGCGCCTTTGGCCTTAAATTTTACGCCGCACTGCTGGGAATCTATCGTTGCATAATAAGCGCGGGGATGTGCGTAATGCAGGAAACGCTGCGTGCTCTCGAAAATGTATTTTGGTTCGGTGGACGCGAAGAGCTACCTTTTCGTTATTCCAGTCTGCGTTCATAACGATCGGAGTTGGGCCATTCCAAGGCTTCGAGAAGCTTTCCACGTGCTTACGAACAACAACCTCGGAAGCAGGAAGCAAGAATAGATAGCGGGGATGCCGCTGCCGTGCCGACTCGTGGCATGAAGACGCCGAAATGATCGCTCAAGAAGCACACACGAAAACTGAGGCAAGTCGCCGGGGACGAATCCTAGTGCAATAACCTAAGCATCGATATCCCTGCCAATCCCACGCTCGCCCCGATCCCTGCTTAGCGCTCTTCCCGGGAGATCATGCCTTGAGTACATGTCCCGGCTCAGCAGGCCGTCCGCTCAGGCGGGTAGGTCGCTTTGCACTGTGAAGCTGCTGATGTTCCCAACAAGGATTCGTCTGCTGGCAGAGGGAGGACATCAATCGACCGACAGTATCAATCTCGGTGATAACGACTGAGTGTATTAATCCGAATCTCGGGCCAATATACTGTAGTACCCACACCCGTGCAGGATCCAGGGTAATGGTCGGCGCACCGCACATCACAGCACGCCGCCATACCCAAGGAGGCAGATTTTCCATCAACGAAGACCCTAGCTGTGCATCTCCCACAGCGTCCGTGCTGATCTCTCAACTGCTCCTGCACTCAGTGTTTGTTGTTTGCTGCGTGCGAAAATTGTGCTCCGAAAAGACTTTTGGTGGCACATTATCTGCTGGGCACTTTTTGTATGTTCCCGTGCAAGGCGTGACGGAGACGGAAAGGTTCGAATGGACCAACACGATGAGAGGATACGCTTACCTCTTTGAGGGCTTTGCAAAAAGTCGAATCGAGTACGTGATGTGCAAGCACTGTTTCTGTCATTGCAGACGATCCTTCGGCAGATGTGCGATCTCCCCTGATTGGCACTACAGGCGTGCTAAGGTCTCGATCTCCGACCGCTGGAAGCCGTCGGGTGCATCGCTGATGTTCAGGTGCGACGCTGCAGTGGCATTCCACTCGCGTGCTGTGCTTCGAGAATGGGCCCAAAGAGGGAAAGGGTGATTTACGATTGGACAGGCAGACGTCGGCTACAGTGTGCAGATGGTGACAAAGACCCAACGTGGCCCCAGGATTAGCTGCATGCGCTTGTGCTGATCGACCGCCACTTTTGCAAAGATCCTCCACAAACGAACGGAGCCAAGACAAGGACTAACGCCATGATCCGCCCTAGCGACGTCCTGAGGACATCGCATACGGGCCCGGAGGCGGCAGCTCAAAGGAGGCGCATCAGCCGTGGTGCGGTCGCTGTTCAGTCTTCCGCGCTTGCCATGGTGCTGAACCTGATGCAGACCACGCGGCCTAACTCCTGGCTGCGCGGGCCTGCCGTCGATGCTGCAAAGGTGCGGTGAAGGCTTGCAACGAGAGGAGCCTCCAGTGCATGGAAGCTGTCCGTCTGCGAGTCAAGCCCGTGACGCGCGCTGGCAGCCCGTCACGGCAGCTTTGTGACACGAATGAATCTGGAGAAAGACGCGAGCGAGACTGCGACGGCTGACGACCCTCGATGCTGGCGTCACATCATCCCGTGCTCGACGCTTCGCTTCGCGGCTGCAGCCATGTGCATCATTGCCGCCCGACCCTCTCTAATCGTTGGGAGCGGACTTTTTCGAAAGCGCGCTCACGACTGGCCAGGACTGCAGCAGCAGCGCCAGCTGGAGGTCGACGTGCAGCAGTGTCGACGGCATTAGACAGCTTAGGCAGACGGTGGCGCCCCTGCTGGTCCCTGGTGCATGCCGAATTCCACCAAGGCGACGCGGGACGTCGGTGCTATCGTCCTTGTCGAACTCTGTGGCCCGCAACAGAACGGAGCGTCGAGCTGCTTTGTAGGCGATATGAGAGGGCGGGCGGTTGGGGGGTTTAAAGCGCGGAAGTGTGCAGCATCGTCTCTCAGGCTCGTCTCACCTAAGTCCCTTTCAGAACCCCGGCGGCCGCTCCCAAGCGTCTGCCTGCCTAATCCTTCGTCAGCCCATTCCACGCTCGAGTCTTCGCCGTGATCTCTGGTGAGCAACGGAACCTCCCTTGGCGGATCGCAGGCCCCTCCCACGACGCACGCACTGCGTGGATCCGGACATCTTTTCTGTCTTTGCATCGCCGTCCAAGAGTCCAGAATACTTAGCATCAGTCTCTGAGGGCGGCACCCGGCACAGTCGTGCTGCTCTCCACCCGGCACTGCTTCTCGGCGAGGGTTTTTCCGCTCCGCTGAACAGTGCCCGCTGTCCCCCGTTCCAGCGTTGCTGGCTGTGTGCTTCCGCCACCCTTGGGGATTGTGCTCAGGCGTCTCCTGGGAGGGCAGATCTGCGGTGCATCGTGGCCTGTCCTGGGCTCCCGACCAGGGCCCCTGCCGCGCCCTCCAAGTGCCTCAGTCCGAAAAGCGCACCATCCCCGGCGGCGGTAGATTGGCTGGGCTGGGGTGCTGGGCGGATCGCTCGGTCAAGGCATTGTGACGGGGCCGTGTGCATCTCGACACCAAACCGCCTTCGCTGGCCCTCGCTGCATTGCCGTTGCAGGGGCACCGAGCATCGACTAACTGCTCTCGGAGGCTGGCTGCTTGTCACAACGTCCCGCCGCCTCGTCCGCCATTTGGGCAGGGAACGCCAACTAGCTGGGGCCCCCTCCACCGCTGTCTGACCCACCCCGTTGGCAACGATTTGGTCACCGCGGCCCTTCACTAAAGACGCTATAGTGCGAACGGGCTTCGTGCTGAATCTCGCCAATTCGCTCCCCATCGTACTTGAGTACTGCGGGCCCGAAGTCCTGGCACATCGCATCTGCCAATACCCGCCCTTGGACACCACCGTCCATCTCGTCATCACTTGCTCGCCTTGCCTCCTCCTCTCACTACACCGTTACGCAGCCTCTGCTGTGACCCGTGACCTCTTCCTTCTCTATGGCAATGCATCTCGCCAGCATGGTACACGGCAGCGTGCGGGAACGTGAGGCGTTCCAACAACCACCGTCCTCGGCCTACTACCAACACGTACCCCGTGGATACTCTACGCCAAGTGCCCCATCACATTCGCACCAACGACAACCGCAACAGCCTGAGCAGCTGTACCAGCGAGTCCACCCGCAATCTCCGCCGTCACCGCCTGCAGAGGAGAAAAAGCTCTCGTTGCCCTCCATCTCGAGTTTGCTGGAGATTGCAGGCGGTGATCAGGTTGCGTCCGAAACATGTAAGAGCTGCGCACGTCGTGCTTTCCTCGAACATGACACTAACAATCGCAGCTGCCCAAAGCCCTCAGTCACAACAGCGGCAGTCGTCGTCGCCGCAGCTGGGGCAGTCACAGCATAGAGGGGCAGGCGCGATGCAGCAACCACCACCACAGTCTGCTCGGCCTGAGCAATCAAACACCTACGCACCAGCACAGCCATCCATGCCTACTCACAGAATGACGTTGCCACCAACCCCGCCAATGCACCCGGAAGCGACAGGCGACGGCAACCGTTCACCATCGTCTGCTTCGACTCACTCCGCCGCATCAGCTCCTTACTTCGGCGGCTCACTCAACAATCTTGAGCCTCACCAGCAGCGCCAGTCGGTAGCTTCGATGCCTTCCATGAAGCGAGACTCACTTCCGTCGCATTCTATGTCTCCCTATGGCGGCTCTCTGTATGCGCAATCTCCTTATGCCTCTTCGCCCGGTGGTGCATCGGCAACCTCTTTTTACTCGCCTGAGCAGCATGCGTACAGCAATCTAGGCATGTACGCACAGAGGCCACTGCCCTCGAACTTTCAACCACAAGGCCTCCCCGTGCCCGTGCCCAGCCCCGGTGCCACAGGCTCCAATCCATGGCAACATCATCACTACATCAGCACATCCAGCCAGTCCGCATTTCCCCAGTCGCAAGATCGATACATCTGCTCCACATGCAACAAGGCTTTCTCACGGCCGAGTAGCCTTCGTATTCACAGTCACAGCCATACGGGAGAAAAGCCGTACAAGTGCCCGCAGCCGGGCTGCGGAAAAGCTTTCAGCGTGCGAAGTAACATGAAGCGTCACGAGCGCGGCTGTCATGCTGCAACGAGCACAACCATAACGACATAACGACACGGTGCTTGATCTCGTTTGCCCATCGCCACAACCTCCATCGGACCAAAATCGTTTTCTCCATGAGCGAAACAGCATCCACTCGTTCTAGCATGCGAATTTTTCTTTCAGGCTACCATATGTTCGGCGTTCTGACTAGGTCTCTCCCCGGCCTCACCTTCTGTTGCATTTCATGGCGTTCTCGTCGGCTTTTCACGATATCCTAGATCGCCCTTGGCTGCGATATCTTCTCTATCCAAACTTTACTGCCTCCGGTCCCTGTATCTCTCTGAGAGGATCCAGCCAACTTTCGGCGTACCTGCAAAGCCAATCGGCATGCTTCACTTCTTTGTACCATAGTAGGGTGTCCACGTAAGCGTCCAACGCTTGGGACTCTGTCAAAACAGACACAATCAATCAATTTGAACTATTCACAAGGTCCATCCCTGTTTTCCGACCCCTCAGTTGCCACGACGCGGTTACGGGGCAAATATATGGCTTGCATTAACAGTAAGCACACACTTGTCGTAGCGGAAACTCATCGTGTCGGGATCTTATGGGACAATTCGTAATCCCAGCTTGAAGACCGCAATCCCAACTCGAAAGATGTACCACGCTGCAAGGACTGCGCGGCACTTTGTTGTAGTACCATGTACTCGCTGATGCATGTCCCATTATTCATTACTCCGTTTCCTCTCACACGTCACCGCTACTGACTTTGTCCAGGCATAGACACAAACATTGGTCCCCGGCTGGCTACACTTGCCCGTCGCACTGGTCCCGATTTTCGTCGAGACATGGCATAGAGAGAGTCTAAAACATCCAACTACAAGGGCGCTCGACAATGCTTGCAACTGTAATTAGTACGCAAGGGCACTATCAGAAGCGTAGCCGGCAACAACCGCACTATCGACTCCAGACGAAAACATCAATTTCGCACGCAGCTCGAATTGTCTATCACCAAAACCGCCCCCTTACAACCCCGCTACATTTGACAGCCCCTTTGTATATCGCGATATCATCTGATATCATTATATGGCTCCCACAGAGTTGCTTGGACCGAATCTTGTGGCACGACGCGAACGCACTCACGAGTGTGAGGGATAGACTGTCTGAAGTGACCACTCCGTCCTTCACTCGAATCTGATCCTTCGGCAGTCACGTTGGAGCAACGGGTGATGGAAATGTGCCCGCTCGTCAGGTCTCGGTGAATTTCAAAACGTTTGGAGAACCCGAGAACAGTGGACTGCCATGCCAGAATCTATTTTCCTGGTGTTGCTCATTCGCTTGATCACCAGCACGCAGCTGGCGTCAACGTCCTGGGGTCGGCAATGCAAGCAGCCTTGCACTCATGACGTGTGGGAGATCCTTTACAGTCACCGAGATTCGGCATGCACCTGCCTACATTCTCCACAAAGTCATGCTGTCGACAACGACTCGTGTGGCAGCAATGAAGGGGCGAACCTGACGCCACAACTGTACCGGGCACGGTACACCTGGATGATCGTCACGCAGTGTCCTGGAGGAGGCGGGACGATCTTAGCGAGCGTGCATTATGGACAAGACATAATTGACAGATCAACGTCCTGCAATAAAGCACGACCTCCCATTGCTGTTTCGTGTCGACTCGCAGGACGGCGTACAGGACACGGCAGACGTGCAAATTAGCACACCTCGGTTACACTGTGCCGTTGAAAAGCAATGCGAATGGTTCGATTCCTTCGTCTTGCGCGTCCGTTGAAGGAATCCCATGCCGCCCAACGGAACCGTCCAACGCCAAAAAGAAAATCTCTAATTCTTCCATTTGCGGTATTTGGCGATGTGCACATCACGCGTTGGGCACGCACTACCCGCTCGGGAACATGACTAGCTTTAGGCGAGGCCAGCCAGCGTGGTACCAAAAAGCAACTGCTGTTTGACGGAGGAGAGCTTGGGGAAAGCCGCAATGAGGTCGTGCTTGAGCGAGACCCTGGGCGATGTGTTCTGCGAATCGGATTCACGGCCAAGTGGATCCGTCAAGCCACCTCGTGAGGCCGTCGGAGCGTGCGCTGAAAATGATCGACATACGGCGAGCGGTACGGGTCAATTGTGACGGCGTGACGGCAACCAACTTCGACCGTATGTGTTTCACAATTAGTTCCTTCATTTCAACAGAGCCGTCCTCGCTTGATTATTGTCCTGCAATGCTGTCACTCTGTAGCAGACATTAACAACAAGCAAGACACAATGCTTGCCACCAGCGGCACGATCGTATTGAGACATCGTATGACTTCGTCGTCACACCAAGATCGAGGTTGACCGGGCCCACGAGGGCGG